>Ga0316202_10000212_pt1 | contig 82539 bp, 73 predicted proteins | sample 3monrhotite_MG_FD_204934 | JGI IMG/M metagenome (GOLD analysis project Ga0316202, IMG submission 204934) | Microbial mat bacterial communities from mineral coupon in-situ incubated in ocean water Damariscotta River, Maine, United States -... | ecosystem: Environmental > Aquatic > Marine >...
TCGGGGATATCATGAAAAAGGCAGAGCTGAATAACACGGGCTACGTCCACATGACCATCTATCTGTGCCAGGGTATAACCGATCATAGCCGTGCGGAAGCTGTGCTCCGCCACCGATTCAGCGCCCGATCCGAGGAATTGAAACCCGGTCCGTGGCGTTTTTTTTAACATCCCGACTTCAAACAGAAAATTCGCTAGATTCTTCATCTCAACCCTTTCACTTCACGCCTCAGATTTGTCACCCATGCCAGATAAAAACAACTCCGGCCAATATCAGTCCGGTCGAGGCCAGCCTCATCCGACCGAATGACTCCCCGAGGAAGAAGATGCCGATCAGCACCCCGACCAACAGGCTGACCTGACGCAAGGGGACCGCATAGCTGACAGGTGAGAGCTGCAGCCCGTAACGAAAGGTCAGAAATGAACCGAGCATCACCGGGCCTGACCAGAGGACCAGCTTCCGACTGTTGCGCCACTCAGCCAGCACCCGCCCGCGATAACAAGGACGCAGCAGGTTCAATGACATATAGCCGAGCATGAAGAGCACCAAAGTATAAGTAAAGTGATAGGCGCTGTAGCTGCCAACCCCCTGCTTATCGATGATCGCGCCAACCGAATAGACCAGGCCAGCGAGCAGAGCCCACTGCACTGACCGATCGCCTAGGTTACGTAGAGGGCGCAACAGCCCAGCAAGGCTGAGTCGTTGTAACTGGATACTATAAGCGCCAGCGATGATCAGCAGAATCCCGGTGACCCCGGCGACGGAGAGTTTCTCACCGAGCAGCAGCACCGCCCAGATCGGCACATAGAGCATTGACGTTTGGGCCAACGGATAGGTGATCGACAGATCCCCTTCACGATAGGCCTTACCGGTAAACCAGTGATAGAGCACGAAACAAACAGCGGCGGAAGCCGCCAGCAGGAGATAACGCAACGTAAGGGGGGGGAAGGGGCGACCCGGTAGCAGCATATAGAGGTTCATCAAGCCAAAAGCGCAGGCGAACATCCACCAGATGAACACCGTCTTGTCACGACTCTGCTTGACCAACAGATTCCACAAAGCGTGCATCACGGCAGAAATAATTATTAGCAGCAGAGCCAGATTTTCCATGGCGGGCATATTAGCCGATGAGACCGGCGAATGAAAGCGCATTGACAGGGGAAGGCCGGTTGATATCCTTAAAATTGACCGTTCAGAAAGAAAGGACTTTCCATGAGCAGTACACGTACTGAAAAAGACAGCCTCGGCAGCATGCAGGTTCCGACAGACGCCCTTTACGGCGCCCAAACTGCCCGCGCAATAGATAATTTCCCGATTTCGGGGCAACCCATCCCCCGCCCTTTGCTCTACGCTCTGGTGCTGATCAAGCAACAAGCAGCCCTGGTCAATGCTGACCTTGAATTACTCGACAAAGACCGCGCCGCCGCGATTTCTAGTGCCGCAGACGAGATTCTTAACGGCAAGCATGACGCGCAGTTTCCGGTCGATATCTACCAGACCGGCTCGGGGACCAGCAGCAACATGAACGCCAATGAGGTTATCGCTCGCCGCGCCGGCCAGTTGCTCGGCGCTGAGGATGGCGGCAAGCCGCTGCATCCCAACGACGAAGTCAACCTTGGCCAATCAAGCAACGATGTCTTCCCCAGCGCCATCCATATCGCCTGTGCGCAACAGTTGCAGGGGAAGTTGCTGCCAGCCCTGCAACAGCTTGAAAAACTGTTAACGGCAAAATCGTCCGAATTCGCTAATGTCATCAAAATTGGGCGCACCCACCTGCAAGATGCCACCCCCCTCACCTTCGGTCAGGTTTTCAGCGGCTATGCTCGTCAGATACAGCTGGCCCAAGACCGACTGGCGACCGAATCGAGTGGGCTCTACGAGCTACCCTTAGGCGGTACCGCCGTCGGCACCGGGATCAATACACACCCTGAGTTTGCTCAAAGAACCATCTTTCATCTCGCCCAGAAAACCCGCTTGCCCTTCCGTGAAGCGAGTAATCACTTCGAGGCTCAGGCTGCTCGTGATGCCCTGGTTGCGGTCAGTGGGTCACTCAAGGCTTGCGCTGTGAGCCTGTCAAAGATCGCCAACGACATCCGCCTGCTCGGCAGCGGCCCCCGCTGCGGCTATGGCGAGCTGCAACTCCCGGCGGTACAGCCGGGCAGTTCAATCATGCCAGGCAAGGTCAACCCGGTGATGGCTGAAAGTTTGATTCAGGTCTGTGCGCGGGTGATCGGCAACGATGCCAGTGTCACCCTCTGCGGACTGGGTGGTTATTTTGAATTGAATACCATGATGCCGTTGATGGCAGCGGCCATGTTGGAGAGTATCGAACTGCTGAGTAATGCCACCAGCCTGTTTGGTGACCGTTGCCTAAGCGGTCTGCAGGCGAATCAGGAACGCTGTGCCGAGCTGATGGAGCAGAGCCTGGCGCTGGTCACTTCACTGGCACCGGTTATCGGCTATGACAGAGCTGCAGATCTGGCCAAACAGGCTTTTCAGGAAAGGAAGACCATCCGCCAACTGCTGTTGGCTGAGCAGATTTTGCCCGAAGAAGAGATAACCCGACTCCTCGACCCTGAGCAGATGATCTAAAAAGGGAGCTAACTTTCTCCCTCGTTCCCAGAGAGAAGTGGGGTTTTAGATGGCTAAGCAAAAATTTCGTCATACAAGGCTTGGTGAATCTTCAGGAACGAAGGCATACATCAATATGTCAAGGTCCTGAAAATTCAGCGTAACGCAGTAGGTCGGACTTTTTACAACGCCATCAGGCTTTGGCAAACAGGCATTTCAGATAACGGCTATCGGCAAAATCGAGCGGATGATCTAGAGGATGAGCGGTCTCACTGATCTCACGTAAAGGTCGACCAGCACGCTCTGCTGCGACACAAACGACTTGGCGATAGTCCTCAATACTCACCGGGCTCGAGCAGGAAGCAAGTACGATGTCACCACCGGGGGCAAGCAGGCTGACTCCTAGATGGGCGAGGCGGCCATAAGCATTCAGGGCAGCCTTAACCTGAGAACGACGCACTGCGAAAGCGGGCGGATCGATAATCACAAGTCCATACTTCTCCCCTTTTTTTACCAACTCAGTCAGCGCCTTAAAGGCATCATCTTCGATGGTCAGATGCTTTGCTGCCGCAATCGCTGCCACCCCGGCGTTCAGGACAAAGTTGCGTTGCGAGGATTCAAGCGCGGAACCACTCTGATCGATGCTCGTGACCTCAGTGGCGCCACCCCGAGCCGCCGCGAGAGAGAATCCCCCATTATAGGAGAAAACATTCAGCACCCTCCGTCCCCTGGCGAGTTTTTCAACCCGCGCGCGATTATCCCGCTGATCAAGAAAGAACCCGGTTTTCTGTCCGCGGATCGGATCGACCTCAAACCGCAGCCCATTCTCGAGACAGGTCAGAGTTTCACGAATCGGTTCGCCGTAAATAATCTGACCATCTGCGAGACCGCGCAAGGATTCGGGGGGTTGTCTCATCCCGCGACTCAGACGCAGCACAATCCGCTCCAGCGGGTGCTGTTCAAGGAGGATATCCAGACAATCGTAGAGGTGTGGGAGCCAGATGTGGGTATAGAGCTTAACCACAGCCGTATCGGCGTAGCGATCGATGACCATTCCCGGCAGCCCGTCGCTCTCACCAAAGATCATACGGTAACCATCAGTCTTGGTTTTTAATAGCGGCAGGCGACGAGCCAGTGCCTGCGCTATCCGCTCGGCGAAAAAATCACGGTCGATAGGACCGGGCTTACTGGCCCGCAAAACCCGCATGCGGATCCGCGAGTGGGGATCGTAGAGACCGACGGCCACAAAACGCTTTTTGGTGTCAAAAACGACGGCCAGATCCCCCGCTTGCCCCTGATGACTCTCCTCCTTGATCCGTTCGGCGTAGAGCCAGGGGTGGCCTCGATGTAAGCTCGCTATCGCAGAGTTGGTCACCTGCAATTTAACAGGTCTGGTTGCGCAATGTGGCCATTCAGATAGGAAAGGATGCAAACAATGGATCATGTAACAGAACTCTCAAAACAAGGATTAATTTGCGTGGGTCCAGCCTTACTGCGCCAACGCCTCTGATTCGACATTGAAGCGATAGACCTTGAAAACACCCCCCTTATCGATCAGGCCCATAGTGATCTTGGCATCGCCGCTGTCATACCTGGCCTTAACGATATAGCTGACGATTGTCTGCTCATCTCCTCCGGGAGTATCGCCGGCATAGATCTCTTCAAAGCTCGGCTCATCCATCGATTGTAAAACACCCAGCGTGGACATCGCCGTGATTATCTTGGCAAAATTCTCCTCGGATGTTTTCTGCAGAAAAGCTGCAGACATATGTTTTCTGGCGACGGCGGGGTCCCACTTGGACAACTCTGGAATCACCATCTTGACATAAGGGACTGCTGTCGTAAGGTACTGGGCCTCTTTCTGTCCTGCAAAATAGCTAAACCAGCCGACAATAAACAGTCCGAGAGCCGTCAGGCCACAGACCATAACAAGTATCTTTTTTTTCATTGAATCCTCGTTTGCAAGCGATAAATCACCAAGTTGAATTGCCCAATTTTAGTTAGCGTGAAAGATGTGTAGCCCAACAACAAAAGGCACAATCACCTCCCAGCAACAAAATTCTGCCAGAAACTATCACGGATACCCCCAGAATAGCCAATTCGTAACGCTTTTTCGTGAAAAGTATATGCCCCTGAAGGTCTGAACTGAGCGTCCTCGCGCGTAGAGACAGAATTTGCCTCGCGCACGTTCGCCTTGCGCACTAAAGCCGCAAAGAAAACCGTTTGGATGATCGGCTTTAGCTAAGTTAAGCCTCTTTTTTTACTTGCCCCTCCCTACGTCTTTGCGCCTTTGCGCGACAAAAGACTTAGACTTCTGGCTCTGTTCTTCAGCAAGCACACAATCAGCATCACTTGATGCCAAGTCAATAACAAAAAAAACTAAAGCTTTTTCTTCTTCATGCCGATACCAAGCATACGGGACAACGGGAATGTGGTTGCAACAGGCAACTAATGATTAGCCCGGACAATGATGGGGGCAATAAATGGTCGACAAAGGATTGAAAGAGGCAGCAGACGCCTTCTGTGGAAAGTTGCCGGAGATTTTACATCAGACTTACGCGGCGACACTCGCAAAACTCGATAATTTTGCTGCTGACTCTGGTGAGGAAAAAGGAGATGATCATGGTTGATCGAATTATCGGTGGCAAAGGATACGGACCGCTAAATGGTGTTCGCGCACAGGCCAAAGCTGAACCCAAAAAAGAATCGGGGAAAGCAACAGCCAGTGATCGAGTCGACTTTTCAAGTCTCCTTCAAGAAGCCAGCCAGCAGCAAGACGTTGCGACAAGTGCGACTTCGGCGCGCGCCGAGAAACTGCAAACCCTGAAGAATCAGATCGCTTCCGGCCAATATCGTCCAAATCTCGAAAAGGTCGCAGAGCGAATGATGAAGTTCATCGTTGAGGATAGCTGATATGGTCAATCTTGAACTGAAGGAGCAATTTGAACAACTCAATCAACTTCTCAAGGAAGAGCGACAAGCCGCAATTTCTTTGGATATGAGTGCCTTGCAGCAATCAACCCAGGCTAAAAAAACTCTGCTCGCCAGAATTGAGGATTACCCCAGAGATACCGAAGGGTTAAAAGACCTCCTGCTCGAAATTGATAAAGAAAACCGACGCAACGCCTATCTCTTATGGACTGGGCTTGGCTGGATCCGAGAAATGATGGGTTTCTTCGGTCAATCAACCGCTGCCGCAAGTTACGGTCACTCCGGCAAAGCCAATGCCTGCAAGCAGGGGGGGCATCTGCTCTCGGGGAAGGTGTAAAATGGGTGGACTCAATGCGGCGCTTAGTTCCGGCAAAACATCGATGCAGGCCAATCAGAAATCGATTGAAATTACAGGCCTTAACATTGTAAATGTCGACACACCCGGATATTCCAGACAGACCCCTAATCTTGCCCCCTACCCCGCCCTAAATACCGGAGATTTTTTTGTCGGTCGGGGCGTCACGGTCGAAAGCATACTTCGCTCCCATGATGTCTTTCTGGCGGGCCAGATCAGTGACAAGTCGGCCGACAAAGGTGTCGAAAGTGCCATGTCGAGCCCTCTGGCCGAAGTCGAACGGGTCCTCGGTATCGGGGAAGGGAGTCTGGCTTACAGCTTTGATCAGTATTTCGACAGTATCCGCCAATTGAGCACCAATCCGGGGGGCGAAGTGGAGCGTCAACTGGTGTTACAGCAGGGGGCATTAATCAGTGACGCCTTCAGTACCGTCATTACGGAACTGCAGTCTGCGCAGAACAATATCAACGCCACCCTGACCTCCAAGATTGATGGAGTCAATCAAACGACTGCAGAGATTGCAGATCTAAATGTTCGGATCTCTGCCATTGAACAATCAGGTCAGGTCGCCAACTCCGACCGTGATCGTCGCGACCTGTTACTCAAAAACCTGTCAGAAAGTATCGGCGCGGTAAGCTATGAAACCTCCAATGGCAACGCTTCGGTGACCCTCCCTAACGGCATGCCCCTGGTTGAGGCAGACCGAAATACCTTATTGGAAGGCTATCCCTCAGGCGCTGACGTGGCATTAAGACTCAAATTTGGTTCGACCGATCTCAATCTCGATAAAAACGCCCTCGGCGGAGAATTTCGTGGGCTCTATGAAGTTCGTGATGTCCTGATGCCAGATCTGACCAGCCGACTCGATCAACTGGCTTACAGTTTTGCCTCTGAAGTTAATACCCAGCATCAGGCGGGGACTGGTCTCGACGGTGTTTCCGGTCGTGATTTTTTTACCCCCATTACTACCGTTGCCGGCGCCGCCTCATCCCTGAGCGTCAACCTGACCAGCACGGCGCAACTTGCAGCTGGTACCAGCGCCGCCCCGGGAGATAACACCAACATTATTAATATTTTGGGGTTAGAGCAGGCGCAGACCATTGGGGGCGATAATTTTGTTTCCTATTACGGAAAAATAACCGCCACCATCGGCATCGAAGCGGCGCGCAACAAAACATCTCTGACCGGCCTTGAAGATAGCCTGGTCCAACTTGAGAACCTGCGTGACGGGATTGACGGGGTCTCACTGGAAGAGGAAATGATCAACCTTCTCAAATATCAAAATGCATTCGAAGCCTCAGCTAAATTCCTCTCAACTGTAGACGAAATGATGGCCACTATGTTGGCCCTGAAGAGGTAAATTATGAGAGCAACCAGTACCACAACCTATCGAAGTCTTGGATTTTTTCTTGATCGCACCAGTACCCGGATGGCTGACTTGCAGAAGCAGATCGCAACCGGGAAACGGATGACACGTCCATCTGACGATCCGACCGCGATCAGCCCGCTTATGGCCGCCAACACCCAGATTAAAAATACCGAGCGCTACACAAAAACCATCAATTCAGGTCTTGACAAAATCAAAAACATGGAAGGACATCTGGATACGATCAATAACGTTATGATCCGGATGCGCGAGATTACTATTGCTGCAGGTAACGGCGGTTATACCAGTACAGACCTCCAAACTTTTGCTGATGAAATTGGTCAATTGCGTGAACAATTGATCGATTCCGGGAATGCACAAGTCGACGGAAAATACTTGTTTGCCGGATTTAATGACAAAACTACACCATTTACTTGGGACCCTGTGGCAAGGACGGTCTCCTATGCCGGGGATCAGGGCTCACTCAAGTATGAAGTCTCTCCTGGCGAAAGTGTTGAAGTGAATATCAGCGGCAGTGCTTTAATGCAGGGGGACCTTAATAATGACGGTGTCACAGATCCTGGTAAGTTTGACATATTTTCCTTGATCACGACAGTCGAAGATGCCTTGCTGGCCAACAATCCATCCGGGGCTATTGCAGAGATAGACAATATTGTCACGGCAAACGATCAGGTTTTAACCCTGCGAAGCCTCAAGGGGAATACCGCTTCACGATTAGAGAACGGACTTCGCAGCATGAGTCAGGTCGCAATCGATATGCACGAAATGAAGTCGCGCTTTGAAGATGCGGACCTGCTGGCAACCATGACCTCTTTGCAGCAGCAGGAGAGTGCCTTTCAGGCCGCATTGACCATGACCGGTAAGATTTCAAAAATATCAATACTTGATTACATCTAGGGCGTATAAGTCACATTATCAGCATGTGAGACATGCCGACCGCTGAAGTTCATAAGGAACGAAACCAACCTTTGTGTTAGGACATTTTCTGCGCCCCCTCCCTGGGTAAAATCACAAAATACAACGATACCGATAATCCATGACGCAAACCCTGTGTCCCCCTCTCGCCACTTCACCATCTTAAGATATTTCTCATATTGGCACAAAACTTGATATTAACTGGCCTGAGGGCATTTCCTTCGCCTTAAGACTGACAGAACTTTGACAGGCTATCTACGATGAGTTGCCAATTCCTTCAGCATAACCTTGCCCATATTGAACCTCGCTGGCCGAAGCTCGCCCGTGAGCTTGAGAAGGCTGAGCTTCCGACTCAGGTCGAGCTGGTGGTGTCTGGTCCTGTCCAGACCCTGGTCATAGATGGAATCCAGATTTGCAGTCGTTATGACCGACAGCGCGACGCCAGGCTGCAAGCCTCGCTCGTGCCACAGGGCAGTGAAGTTGCTTATATCTACGGGTTAGATGCTGGGGACCTGATCCGTGAGTTGCTCGCACGACATGAACTCAAAAGTCTCAATCTTATCCCTATGAACATGGCAGCGGATAAAGCAACTTTCAGTTTTTTTGATCATCAAGACTGGCTGACAGATCCACGAGTCAATATTTTGAATATTGAGACAGAAAAAGAGCTTCAATTGCCATTTTCCTGCGCACCTGCCTTTTTATATCTGGCAGACGACAGTTCGGCACGGTTGCGAGATCTGATTTATCTTGAACTGAGTACCCCATATATCAAGCAACAACATAGTGCGCGTCAAACAGAGGTTCTCCTGCAACTGGACGAGAATGAGTCATTTGTCCAAGTGGATCGCGATGTCGCAGATCTTTTTGATACTGGAGCCACTGAGAATATCGTGATCGCAGCGGCAGGGCCTACGTTGTCGGACCAGCTTGATTGGATGAAAAAACATCGGGATTCTTTCCGGTTGATTGCTGTCGATGCCGCAGTCAGAACTCTTATCACTGCTGAGCTCATTCCCGATTGCATTCTATCCGTCGATAGTCAACCGGTTCTGTTTGAGCTTTTTTTTGATGGGCTTGATTTAAATCGACTGTCCAACACCTCTCTGGTTTATTTCCCCGTGGTGAACAGAAAAATTCTGAACGCCTGGCCTGGAGAACGATTTACTGCCTATTCAAATCACCCGATTTTTTCAGTGATGTCGGCAAGGTATCCACGGGGAGAACTTTTTTCCTCCGGGAGTGTAATCCATCCGGCCATCGATCTGGCCAGGAAGATGGGAGCCCGAAGAATCATTCTCGTTGGGGCTGATTTCAGTTTCACCAAAGGTCAGAGTCATGTTGCCGGTAGTCGTCATCAACTTGATATCAAGACTCATTCCAGTTGTTGGGTATTGAACGGTCTAGGAGAACGGGTTCCATCAAGCCCGAATTATGTCGGATATCTACGCGACCTGGAACGTTATCTCGCCCGGAATACTCAAATTGATTTTTTAAATACGAGTCAAGAAGGGGCATTGATAGAGGGGACAACTTTTTTTAACGGGGGGACAGACACGTGGAAGTAGATTGGGTTCAAGAGTTTGAAACTGTTGGTCAATCGTTGAGGCTGGGGATGGTCGCTCAGGGTTGTGCTGCGTTGGTCCCCTGTCTCGATCAACTAGAATCACTGTTACCAGAACTCCGGCCCGAATTAACTCATCTGATTTTGGCCCACATGGGGAAGGCACTGGCAGCTCAGGAGCGCAATGATTATTTGTTGGTCGCAGATCTCCTGGAATATGAAATTGCTCCCTTGCTGAAGAAACTCTGAGCTAAGTTTTCTGACAATATTGGATAAAGAGGCAAAATTAATGACAACTTCTCTTGATATAAGTTTCGGTACTTTTTTAACCAATACTTTTGGCGATCAGTACTTATATGAAGTGAATCATACGGTATTCAATCAGGTTGGTGCCAAAACCTATTTGACGCAGCATTTTGGAGAATCATTCAGCCAAACAAATCATTTATTTATCATCATCGGGACTGACTCTGGCTTGCTGTTGAGCTATTTACTGAAAACCGGACTTTCTTCAGGAAGTCGCGCCCTTTTTATTGAATTCCCGGAAGTTATCAATTGTATTTCTTCTCGAATAGATCTGAGTTCTTTACCAGACAATATTAAAGTGCTGCCCTTTGAAGAGTGGGAACAGGCCCTTAAGGCGAGCAATCTTGAAACATACGTCTATCTTGATGGGGTGGTTCTCCTGGCATCGATTGGCGCAGCGGACGGGCATATCCCGGAGTATCACGAAATTCAGTGTTTCCTGAGACAGAAAATTGAAGAGCAAGTCTGGCATATAAAGGCTGAGATCGGGACTGCATTCTTTGTGGTTAGGCAGCTAGAAAATCTGGCCGACACTCGGTGGCCAGCGATCCATCTTAAAGGGCTGTTCAAGGGAAAGACCGCAGTGATTCTAGGGGGGGGGCCATCTCTTGATGAGGCCATCCCCTGGGTACAGGAACATCAGAATGAAATCTTTATTTTTGCGGTGTCACGTATTTCCAGACGCTTGCTTGAAGTTGGCCTAAAACCACATCTGGTTGTGACCATTGATCCACTTGATGTGAGTTACGAGGTGGGGAAGGAGATGTTACAGCTTGATCCCGAGACGGTTCTGGTCTCTGCCCATCATGCTTGTCCACAATTGGTCGGCCAATGGCAAGGGCGGGGGCTCTACCTTGGGGATCGCTACCCCTGGAGAACAAAGTGGAATCTTGAGAATTTTGACGTTTGTGGCCCGACGGTTACGAATGCCGCCCTGGGGACGGCCAGACAGATGGGCTTTAGCCAAATTCTGCTCGCCGGTTTCGATCTGTGTTTTACCAAAGAAGGCTTTTCCCATGCTCAGGGGAGCAAGGAACGTGAAGCCGGACCGCAACTCGCCGAAATTATGCCCAGGGTTGAGACTAATGGCGGTGAGATTGTCGACACAACCCGGGCCTATTTGTTGGCTATGACCGACCTCGCCCTGCAGGCCGGTGAAGCGCTGGCAGCAGGCTGTACTGTAATCAATGTTGCTGCCACGGCAGCGAAGATTGACAACGTTCAATATTCCTCCTTGGATCAGGTTGCGATTGAGCCTTGCGAAACCAGGCCACAGGAGGCTTTGTCACAAGTGCTTCCGGAAGACAGTCTGGAGAGCCGCAAGCTGGACCTGTCTCAAGTAACGACGGAATTAAAGCGTGTCCGTACTCAATTAAAGAAAATGGAGCATTTGGCCGCCGAAGCCCTCGAATGCAATGACGGCCTGTTTGGCCGAAACGGGAAAAAGGCCGATTTTAAATATAAGATCCGCATGGACAAGATTGAAAAAAGACTGAATCGCGAATTCTCTGATCTTGTTGTTCTGGTCAAACAGTATGGCCTGAGTTGGTTTTTGAAAACGACCAGAACAGACGCACACGCAGAATGGACCGATGCTGAAATAGAGAATACCGGCAGGATTTATTACGAAACCTATGTGGCGAGCTGTTGCGAGTTAGGCGACCTTCTGGAGTCAGCGCTTTATCGCTTAAAGCTGCGGGCCATGGAGCTTTCTCACTCAGCCGATATTCAGCAACTTGTAACGCATTGGTCTGCTGAGAATTTGCCGGGCCGCGCGCAGATTTTTCTCAATCTGCCCGTTGAGCGGGATTTGTCAGAATCCGAACTGGAACAGTTGCAAAAGGTGCGACAAGGGTTCTGGTCTGAAGTCAGGAACCACAAGCCCTGGGGAAAAACGGTTTATTTTAATCTGTTGTCGATAAAGAGCAAAGCATTGCTCTATTTCCAACAAAATTCCGTTGCCGAGTTGGAAAATCTGCTGGCCGTCATTGAAGGTCATTATGCCGATGCCGATGGGGCGCAGTTACTACAAAAAATACTTGAGGCTTACCTTGCCGAATTGCGCAATGACTCCGAAACGGCTCTCATTGCTTATCAGTCAGTTATAACTGAAGAGATCCACTTCCTCACTGAGGAAGCGTTGAAAAGAGTTGCTGGTTTATCGATCGAAATTGAGGATATGGAGAATGCGTTACTCGCGCTTGAATGTCTCACTCAAATTTCACCGGCATATCAACCTAACTATGCTACATTATTAGGACTTCTGAAGAGGTATGATGAGGCCGCTGAGGTCTACGGAGATTATTTAACAAAAGTCCCGAATGACGCCATGACAATGCTTAAACTGGGACAGCTCTACTTGGAAATGAATGCTGCAAATGCCGCAAGAATGGCCTTTGGCTATGTTCTGGAGATGGATCCTGAAAATTCTTCGGCCCAAACCCTGCTCGAACAATTAGGGGACAACAATGGATAGCCTTAAATCTGTTTTGATTACTGGTGGAACTGGATCTTTCGGCAAGGCTTTTGTGCGCACCGTTCTTCAGCGTTATCCAGACATAAAACGCCTGGTCATCTTTTCACGAGATGAACTCAAACAATTTGAAATGGCGGAAGAATTTCCCAAATCGAAATATCCTCAAATTCGCTATTTCCTCGGCAATGTTCGCGACCGAGATCGCCTGTACCGTGCGATGGAGGGGATTGATATTGTCATCCACGCTGCGGCGCTTAAACAAGTTCCTGCGGCTGAGTACAACCCCTTTGAATGTATCCAGACCAACGTCATAGGAGCCCAGAATGTAATCGATGCCTGCCTCGACAGCGGTGTAAAAAAAGTGGTCGCACTCAGTACCGACAAAGCCGCCGCGCCAATCAATCTCTACGGGGCAACTAAACTTTGTTCTGATAAACTTTTTGTTGCCGCTAATAATATGCGGGGGAAACGGGACATCAAATTTTCGGTGGTACGTTACGGCAATGTCATGGCTAGCCGCGGGAGTGTTGTCCCTTTTTTCATGAAAAAGAGAGCGGAAGGGGTTCTGCCAATTACCGATGAACGGATGACCCGTTTCAATATCACCCTCGAAGCAGGCGTAGAATTGGTTCTCAATACGCTTAAGATCATGTGGGGCGGAGAAATTTTTGTGCCGAAGATCCCCAGTTATCGTATCTCCGACGTGGCTGAGGCGATTGCCCCGGAGTGCTCACGAAAAATAGTTGGCATCCGCCCGGGTGAAAAGCTTCACGAAGAGATGATTACTGAAACCGATGCACTCCACAGCTTTGAGTTCGATGACTACTACGTCATTTTGCCCTCTATGAGTCTCTGGGATGAAGAAAAATTCTGTCAGACATTCGGTGGCAGAAAATGCCCGGAAGGGTTCAGATATTCAAGTGAAATAAATTCCGAGTGGTTAGGTGTCGAGGCCTTGCGGGAGATGATCTCCCAGCATGGGGTGGCTTAAGGACTTTAGGATGGCAGAAAAGAAGACATTTATTCCCTACGGCCGTCAATCGATCAGCCAGGATGATATTGATGCCGTAGTGGCAGTTCTCCAGAGCGACTGGCTGACAACCGGGCCAGCGGTGGAGGCCTTCGAACGGGGGATCTGTGATTTTGTCGGAACCTCCCACGCGGTCGCCGTTTCAAGCGGGACAGCCGCTCTCCACACCGCCATGTACGCTCTCGGCCTTGGCGCCGGTGATGAGGTTATTGTTCCACCCATGACTTTTGCTGCGACAGCCAATGCGATCCTCTATGTCGGTGCGACCCCGGTATTTGCCGATGTAGAATCGGCCAGCCTGCTCCTTTGCCCTGAGGCCGTTGAACAAAAAATCACCAACCGAACCAGAGCAATTATCGCCGTCGATTATGCCGGTCAGCCCTGTGACTATACAGCGCTAAGAGCCTTGGCCGATAAACATGATCTGTTTCTAGTCGCTGACGCTTGTCATTCCCTCGGAGCGTCCTACTGCGGAAAGATGTGTGGTTCATTGGCAGATTTGAGCGTCTTCAGCTTTCATCCGGTCAAACCGATCACAACCGCAGAAGGGGGGATGATTGTTACCGAGCGACTAGATCTTGCCGATAAAATGCGCACTTTCCGCAGTCATGGTATCACCACTGATCACCGTCAGCGCAGTGAAACAGGGATCTGGTTCTATGAGATGACCGAACTGGGCTTCAATTATCGTTTGAGTGATCTGCAATGCGCCTTAGGGATGAGTCAGTTGCAGAGACTGCCTGAAATGATCGCACGACGTCAGCAGATTGCCGCAGCCTACGATAAAGCGTTTAGGGGTTCGTTGATCTGTCCATTACAGGTTCGCCCTGACGTTTCGCACGGTTACCACCTTTATGTCGTGCGCCTACCTGAACGAGATCGCACATTTACGCTGATGCGCGAAGCCGGGATTGGCGTAAACCTCCATTATATCCCGGTCCATCTGCATCCCTTTTACCGGCAACGCTTTGCAAACGCGACAGGGATGTGTCCGGTAGCCGAGCAGGCCTTTACTGAAATTCTTTCACTCCCTATCTTTCCGAGCATGACAGACCAAGATGTGGAGCAGGTTATAAACACTTTGGATGACGCTGGATGCTTGAGAGGAATGCCATGTCCATAGAGAAGGTAAGTTTTATCGCCGAGGTTTCGAGTAACCATTACCGTGATCTCCAGCGCTGCTTTCAATTTATCGACACCGCGGCCGATATCGGCTGCAGCGCGGTGAAGTTTCAATTATTCAAGATCGATTCGCTGTTTGCACCTGAGGTTTTAGCAAAAAGTACAAAGCTGCGCAGCCGTCGCGACTGGGAACTGCCTGTAAGTTTCCTCCCAGAACTGGCCACGCGGTGCAAAGAGCAGAAAATTGACTTCTCCTGCACCCCTTTTTATCTCCAGGCGGTGGAAGAGTTGGCCCCTTATGTTGATTTTTTTAAAATTGCATCCTACGAACTGCTCTGGAACGACTTACTCCAGGCCTGTGCTCAAACCGGAAAACCGGTCGTTCTATCCACAGGGATGGCAACGCTCGACGAGATCGACGCCGCAGTAGAGACCTTGCGGGTTGCGGGCTGCCGTGAACTGACCCTGCTACATTGCGTGTCGGGATATCCGGCTCCGCCTGAGCAATGTAACCTAGCCGCCATAAGGACCTTGCGCGAGCGCTTCGGTTGCCCGGTTGGTTGGTCGGATCATAGCGTCTCCCCCCAGGTCGTAGCGCGGGCCATTCATCGTTGGCAGTCATCGATGGTTGAATTTCATCTGGATCTGGATGGTCAGGGGGAGGAGTTTGCGACCGGACATTGTTGGTTGCCAGAACCGATGGCAGGGCTTATTTGCGAAACAAACACAGCGTTCAGCGCAGACGGGACCGGGGAGAAGGTCCCCGCTCCAGCAGAGCGAGATGATCGCCAATGGCGTGCCGATCCAACGGATGGCCTGCGCCCGTTTCTTTCCGTAAGGAGCAGCTGGAATGGCTGATCTGATGGTTGCTGCGATTATTCAGGCGCGCATGAACTCGACGCGATTGCCGGGCAAGATTTTGGCTCCATTAGCCGGCAAGCCGGTGCTGGGTCATGTCATTGAGCGCTTGCGCCGCAGTCAGACGGTCGATTTGATTGTGATTGCCACCTCAGATCACCCCTGCGATGATGCCCTGGTCGATTTTGCCCGCGCACAGAGCGTGGAGTTGGTCCGCGGGTCGGAGCAAAATGTGCTGCAGAGGTTCGCCAAGGCGGCCGAACAATTCGCTCCGGATATTATTGTCCGCGTGACCGGTGACGCTCCCATGGTTGACCCCGCGATGTTGGACCTCATGGTCCATAAGCTGCAGCAGGAAGGCGCCGAATACTGCACGATTGCCAAAGGAGTCCCTTCAATCCATGAGGGCTTCTGTCTCTGCACGCGGGCCGCGTTTGATCGTTTACTGGCAGAAGCTGCAGAGGATCCCATTGCGATAGAACATGTGACGGCTTATTTCGTTGCCCATCCGGAAAAATTTCATATCGCATATGCACAGGTCCCGGTAGCACAGCAATTTGAAGGCGCCAGAATGTCGGTGGATACGCCTCGAGACCTGCTGTTCTTCGAAGAGCTCTATCGGCGGCTTGGGGTCCCTGCCGCGCAGGCCGATATGGGTGCGGTCGTCCGACTCTTAAAATCTGCGCCCGAATTACTTGAAATCAACGGGCATGTTTATCAAAAAAAGGCGACTGATCGGACAGTCAAGGCCCTGATCCGTTGCGACGGCGATAGTCAGGTCGGCTTAGGCCATGTGGTGCGTTGTCTGGCCCTGGCCGATGAACTACGCGAAATACACGGCTGCGGGGTCAGCTTTGCGATTCTCAGCGGTGAAGCCGGGAAACATATGATCAAGGGGGCCGGCTTCCCACTCGTCACAGGGACAGACGTGGCTGACGAAGCGAGTTGGCTCGATGAAATCATTGCTCGGCAACAGCCGGATATCCTTATTCTTGATATGCGGACGGCCCTTTCACCAGAGAAGGTGATGGAGTGGCGCCTGCGTGGAATCTTGATTGCAACGATAGACGATCCGAGCCCACGGAGAAATGCGGCAGACCTGGCGTTTTATCCGCCGGTTCCACAGGTTGCCGAATGGGATTGGACTGGTTTTACAGGGGAACTTTATTGCGGTTGGGAGTGGGTCTTGCTGCGACGCCAATTTGCGCAGAACTCGGCACCTTCCCGAACGGAGAATCCTTGTGTTCTTGTCACCATGGGGGGGAGTGATCCCCAAAACTTCACTCTGCAGGCGCTGCGCGCCATAGATCGAGTGGATGAACCCTTTGACACGGTCGTGCTGCTCGGTTCGGGATTTTCGCACCATGATCAAGTCGCAGTATTTTTAGAGCAAGCTCGCAAAACTTACCGTGTTGAAAAGCATGTCCAGGACGTTGCTGCACTGATGCGACAAGCGGATCTGGCCGTTGCGTCTTTTGGTGTAACCGCTTATGAGCTTGCCGCTATGGGAGTACCAGCAATTTACCTGTGCCTGAGTGAAGATCACGCACGCTCGGCCTCTCGATTTGTAGAAGAAAATTTTGCCGTGAATCTTGGAATCCCCGATGCGAAAATTGAGCGGGAGCTTTCCAAATTGGTCAGCGAACTGATGGCATCTTCTCCACGCCGGCATGCCATGGGAGAAAGTTCCTGCGCCGCTATAGATGGACTTGGCGCTATGCGGATCGCCGCAAAGATTATCGAAAGGAGTCTAGACCTGCATGGCTGAAGAAAAAACATGGAAGGAACATTCGGGGATTATTTGTGATGCAGTCGAATCCTTTGATGTTATCGACTGTTGCCACTGCGGTTTTAAGCACGTTGTGCCGATTCCAACTTCGGAAGAACTGGAAGAAGTATATCGCCATGAATATTATACCAGCGAGAAACCCCTGTATTTAGAGCGTTACCGTGAGGATCTTGACTGGTGGAATCTGGTTTACAGTGATCGCTACGATAGCTTTGAGGAATTGCTTCCTGAAACAGGCCGCCAGATTCTGGATGTTGGCTCTGGCCCAGGGTTTTTCCTTAAACATGGCAAAGATCGAGGCTGGAACCCCTTGGGGCTGGAGCCATCCGCTCGGGCTGCGGAGCACGCCAGGGGCTTGGGCCTCAGTATAATCGAAGATTTCCTGAACGAGAGCACTGCCGCCCAGCTCGGTCGGTTTGATGTTGTACATATGAGTGAAGTTTTGGAGCATATCCCTGCTCCGGCTGATTTTCTCAATATTGTTCACGGCCTACTAAAGCCGGGTGGATTGCTCTGCGTCGTGGTGCCGAACGATTACAGTCCGTTTCAACAGACGCTGCGCACTGTCTGCGGATTTGAACCCTGGTGGGTCGCGCCGCCCCACCATCTTAATTATTTCGACTTTACCTCATTATCCAAGTTGTTGACACGGACCGGGTTCAGCGTCTTGTGCCAGGAAGCTACCTTCCCGATCGACCTGTTTTTGCTGATGGGGGACAACTACATTGGCAACGACTCTCTGGGGAGAGAGTGCCACACCAAACGGAAACGGTTTGAGCAAAACCTTGCCGCCGCGGGGTTGACGTCGTTAAAGCGCGCGCTTTACCAGAGTCTGGCTGAGGTCGGTATCGGACGTGAGGTCTGCCTTTTTGCACGACGGATCTGAGCACTGATTTAAAACATTTTTGTTAATAGGGGCAGCAAACCATGAACGATCTTGCTAAGAATCCTGATACTTTTTGTGGTGATGAGCCGACCACCTCCTGTCGCGTATGTGGTGGCACATTAACCGAAACTCAAGTGACTTCCGGCAAGCCGCCTTATCGGACCAGTTGGCGTTTATGCGCAATGTGTGAATCCTGGTCGATAGAGCGCAAGCCGGAAATTGATCGATTGAATATCTTTTATCGGGACTATGCCCTCCATAATCGTAAGGCCGCGGTCAATCCGGGGAACAACGATGGCCGGCGCTACACCGAGGCATGGCGTTTAGTTCGGGAGCATGAATATCAGCTTGGGATTAAGGATTGTGGCCTGGAACTCAAGGCTGGTCAGAAGATCGTTGATTTTGGTGCTTATGACGGCATTTTTCTCGATGTCTGTCGGGAGCTAGAACCTGATTTAGCGCACACGACGATCGTTGACTATCCTCGAGAAGAGGTTGACAGCGGGTTGACTCTGGAACATCGGTTCCAGACAATTGACGATTGGCTGGAGGGCAGTTCCACCGTAGATGTGGTCGCGCTGTGGGATGTTTATGAGCATGTGACCGATCTGGATACTCTGTTGCAGGCGCTCTCCCGCCGTGTCATAAAGGGCGGACAAGTTGTGGTGCAGACCCCCAGAGCCCATCAACATGCCCATATATTACAAGAACGCTGGCACCATTTTCTGCCGGTCCAGCATTTACAGTTGCCAAGCCGCGCGGGGCTATTGCAGCAGTTTGAAAAGGTGGGTTTTCGAATGGTGACTGCAGGTTCTTTCGGCGCAAACGCACCTGCCGATATTATCCCGGAACCCTACAAGAAACTATTTGACACCCTCGCCAAACAAGGCGATCTGGGCTCTACGCAGTTGATTCGGTTTGTTCAAAGTTAAGCCCATCCTTTCCGCCAGATTGCGGCGGGCGGTGCCGTAGTGAAAGGACATTTGATGTTTCGCTCCCTGGTTGACAATAATGCTGCGGAAATCCTGGCAGAACGCCTTTACGAGCGACATTCCCACTTGCCGCTTGTCGACTATCATTGCCATCTTCCTGCAGGTCGGATCTCCCAAAATACGCCATTTCGGGACATAGCAGAACTCTGGCTGGAGACTGACCATTACAAATGGCGGGCCATGCGAATAGCCGGGGAGAGTGAAGAGCTCTGTTCCGGAGGAGCTGCCCCTCAAGCAAAATTCGCAGCCTGGGCACGGACGCTGAGCAAGATGGCAGGCAGTCCGATGCAAGCATGGTGTCGTCTGGAACTTAAGCGAACTTTCAATATCGTCGAGCCCCTGACCCCAGAGTCTGCCGATCGAATCTGGATACAGGCAAATGAGCTTCTGGCGGACAATGCCTATCGTCCCCGAGAGCTTCTTGCCAGCGCGGGTTATGAGTTGCTATGTACAACCGATGACCCGGCTGATTCTCTGGATGCTCACCGCGATTTAGCAGCACTTGAAGGGCTGTCCTATCGGGTTCTTCCCACATTCAGGCCCGACGAAGCACTCTACTTAGGTTCTCGGCAGCGCTTTATTGACTGGTTGACTCGGCTGGAAGCGGCAGCTGATGTCACGGTAGAATCGTTACCCAGCTTCCTGCAAGCCCTCAGGGCACGATTTCAGGCATTCCATACTCTCGGTTGTCGCGTGTCAGATCACGGCCTTGAACATTGTTATGCGCAACCCTGCACAGATGCGGAAGCAAAGGTTATTTTTGAAGGGTTATGCCACCAAAAAACTGCGCCTGACGTGGAAACGCTGCACCGCTGGCGGAGCTGGTTCATGCGCCAGCTTGCGGAGTGGAATGCCGAATACGGCTGGACAATGCTGCTGCATCTCGGGGCGAACCGCAATAACAACAGTCTAATACTTTCAAACTACGGTTCTGATGGCGGCTGTGATTCGATTGGTGATTTTCCGCAGGGGAAAAACCTCGTCGCATTTCTTGACCAATTGAATAGCGTCGGAACCTTACCTAAGACGATCCTCTTCAATATGAACCCGCGAGACACCCTAATGTTTTCGACCATCGCGGGGAGCTTTTTTGCCGAGGGGATTCGAGGCAAGGTTCAGCATGGCCCTCCATGGTGGTTTCTTGATCAGGACTATGGCATTGCAGAGCATTTCAAAGCGCAATCTTCCGTTGGCGTACTGGAAACCTTTGTCGGGATGGTTACCGATTCCCGCAGTTTTCTGTCTTCGACACGCCACGATTATTTTCGGCAGGTAGTTATCGGGCAGCTGGTAAACGGGGTAGCACGGGGCAGTATCGATCAAGACCAGGTTGATCTGGATGCCCTCTGCCGCGCGATTTTTTACACTAACGCACAATCTTATTTCGATTGGCCGGAGTCCCATGGGAAAGCTTAAAGGATTGACCATAGTTGTTGTCGGTGCCAGTGGCGTGCTGGGCCGGGCCTTTGCGCTAGCCGCTGCAGCAGATGGTGCTAGCTGCGTGGTTGCGGGTCGGCAAGACCCCGAGCTTGGCCTCCCCTATTTGTATGTTGACGTGACTAAGCCGGAGGCGGTAGAGGAATTCGTTGCCGGGCTAGTCCAGCTGGGGCGGCGTATCGATGTCGCGTTTAATTTTACCGGTACCCATCATCCGGTTATGCACCTAGGACAAGCAAGCGTCACCGAACTAGCCGATGACTGGCACCGGGTGATGACGACCAACCTGAATGGCGCCTTCCTGTTGACTGCCGGATTGGCAAATATTTTCGTGGAGCAGCGCCATGGCCATTTGGTGCATCTGTGTTCCAATGCATCGCGGCTTTCATTGGAGGGCTCGCATGCCTATGTCGCCTCCAAACACGGCCTGGAAGGGTTGATAAAGAGCGCCGCAGCACAACTGGCGCGATTTGGAGTCAGGGTTAACGGGTTGGCCCCCGGGACCGTTGAAACGCCGCTCAACCGGCATTTGTTGCGTGATGAACAGGGGCGATACAGTCTCCGGGCAGCCTCAATATTGGCACATACCCCCACGAAACGTTTTGCAACTGTGGATGGAGTTGTCGAGTCCGCCATAGCCCTTTGCTTGCCGCAGCGCCATCTGACCGGTAATCTCCTTTTCTGTGACGATGGCTATGCCATCGAAGGACATTCCTGGCCCGAAGGGACACAGGCTGTCTACCAGGATTCTGAAACACTGACTGCTCTCCTGGATGCCCACAGCCAGACAGAAAAAAAGGTTTGTAGTTGATCGAACTCCTAGACGACGAGGTTTTATGACGACATTGAAGCAATCTGCACTTCTTGTGGTTGGTGCCGGAATTATGCAGATCCCTGCCCTGGAACGGGCGCGGGCGCTCGGCTACTATGTCGTCGCCAGCGACCGCAACCCTGCGGCGCCAGGTTTCCAGTTCGCCGACGAAGCTTTAGTTCTGGATATTAAGGATGTCGCAGGCCATCTGGCATGGGCGGACAAGAATCACGCCCGAATCAATCTGCAAGGGGCGTTTGCGGGTGCCGATGTGGCGGTAACCGTCGCCTCTGTGTGCCAGGCACTGCAGTTGCCGGGCATCTCTGTGGATGTCGCCAACCAATCAAATAACAAGGCGCTGATGAAGCAACAATGGTTGCGCGACAAGATACCCACCCCCTGGAGCTCTGAGGTCGCAACCCTGGCGGAAGCGCAGAAGATTTTGGCGCATATTGACTTCCCGGTCATGGTCAAAGCCGTCGATTCGGCCGCATCCAGAGGGAGCATGCGCATTGATCATGCAGAGCAGCTTCCCGCCGCATTTTCAGCAGCGTGCGCAGCCTCACGAACCGGAACGGCACTTATCGAAGAGTTCGTGGTTGGTTGCGAGCAAAGCGTGGAGACAATCGTCTGGAACGGGAAACATTATCATGTCAGCCTCGCGGACAGGCTCTTCGGTTTCGCCCCTTACGCGATCGAGACTGCGCACGTTGATCCGACCAATCTCAACGCGGAAACCCAAACTAGAATCCGAGAGATCGTGGACGCTGCAGCAGAATCTCTGGGGATAGATTTTGGACCGGCAAAGGCAGATATGATCCTCACCGAGAAAGGGCCGATGATTCTGGAGATGCCTGCCAGACTGAGTGGTGGTTTCCATTCACAATATACGACCCCATTGAGTACCGGAAAGGACCCTATTTCCGCCGTGATGAAAATGGCGATGGGTGAGGCTCTTGATGAAGACCTGCTGATCGAAAAATGGTCGCGGAAATCGATTTGTTCTGGAATTTTCCCCGAACCTGGAATCATTCGTGCGATCCATGGCGTTGAGGAAGCACTGGCCTTGCCAGGGATTGAACATATTGTTGTGACTAAGGCTGTCGGGGATCGGATTGAGCCCTATATAGACAATGCTAAACGCTGTTGCTGGGTTATCGCCGTCGGCGACGACGAACCACAGACGTGGTCCCGCATTGAACAAGCAAAGCGCATCATCCAGTTTGAAGTATCCTAATCCTTCGTGTTAGTCGCTGGCCTTTCCGCGGGGGGGGGGGGACTGTTAGAGCAGCACTCCCCTCAGCTTTGCGGAGTCGATAATTTTGAGCGTTTTACAATTGCTGGAAAGTTGTGGATAGGACCCTGATGTCTCAGCATAAACCTCTGAATCTTTATTCAATCTTCCACCTAAATCTTGCTTTCTCCTCGATAGAAGAGGAGCAGCGTGCCGAGGTGATCGAGCGCTGTTACTGGCCGTTGCTCCGCATGATCGACGTACTGCAGCTACCCCTAGCGATAGAGGCCAGCGGCTATACCCTAGATGAGATTCAACGACTTGATAAAAGCTGGATCGCCGAGTTGAAAAGACTGTGTCACCAGGGTCCGGCTGAATTCGTCGGCAGCGGGTATGTTCAGCTCATTGGTCCGCTAGTCCCTGCTGCGGTGAATCGTTGGAATCAAAAACTGGGGCTACAGACATATGCCGCGCTCCTTGACCTTCGCCCCTCTCTCGCGCTGGTCAGCGAACAGGCCTACTCAGCGAGCATGGTCAAGCATTACCTGACCGCGGGCTACCAGGGAATCGTGATGGAATGGGATAACCCCTCAAGTAACCGGACCGACTGGTTACCCGAATGGCGATACCTGCCACAACGTGCCAGGGGGACAGGCAATGAGAGCATTCCTCTGTTGTGGAACAAGTCACTCCCCTTTCAGCAGTTTCAGCGTTATGGGCATGGTGAGTTGGAGCTTGAAGAATACCTCGGTTATCTGGAACAGCATATTGGGGCAGATGAGCGGGTCTTCTCACTTTATGGCAATGATGCTGAAATTTTTGATTTTCGCCCTGGTCGGTTTCGGACCGAAAGCCAGATGCACCTGCAAGAATGGCAACGCTTGTCGCGACTCTATGCCGCACTTCAGCATGATGAGCGATTTCGACTGATACCTCCAAGTGCAGCGCTGAAATTTCTGGAGACTCCCGCTGCCGGCCATCTCCTGGATTTGCAGACTGCTGCAATGCCGGTTCCGGTAAAAAAGCAAGCCAAGTACAACATCACCCGCTGGGCAGTCACCGGTCGCGATGACTTACGCATCAATAGCCTCTGCCACCGGATCTATCAGCAGTTGTTATCAACTTCAGCTGGCAGGGAGGAGTGGCGCGAACTTTGTTACCTCTGGAGCAGTGATTTCCGTACCCATATCACCGAACGGCGCTGGACAGAATATCTACAGCGCCTAACTACAGTTGCGGAGCAGCAGGGTGGATTGAAACAGGCCGAAGGGTTTTCTGCTCTTCCTTTATTTGCTGACTCAGACTCCTTTGTCATTTCTCGCAGTGGTCGTTTTTTGGAGGTTGTAACTGCGGACCAACGCTTGCGTTTGAATATCCGCCGTGGATTGGCGATCGACAGTCTCGCGACATCCGCTAAGCCTGAGTTCGCATTGCTCGGGACGCTTCCCCATGGTTTCTTTGACGAAATCTACCTCGGGGCTGATTTCTATAGCGGACACCTGGTCGCCGAGATCCCCGGCGAGCACAAGGTGACTGACCTGGTCACGGTCGAGCCTCTGCTGCTTCAAGAGGGGAAGAACCTGGTTGTTTGTGGCACAATTGCTACCGACCTGGGCATCATTGAGAAACGACTCGTCATTCCTCCTCAGGGGGTTGGTCTGTGGCTTCAGTATCGACTGGACTGGTCGAAATTACCGCCTGCCGCTCTTCGCTTGGGGCATATTACCCTGCATCCAGCCGCATTTGCACAGGAGAGTTTGTATTTCAGTAGTCACAATGGTGGTTCTAGCCCCGAAGTATTCTCTCTCAATGGGCAACCGGTGGATCACCTTGCTCCGGCAGGGTCTCTGGTCTCAGCCAGCCAGGGGATGGGACCAACCGCTGGGTTCACTGAGGTCGGAGATGCTCGCCATCGTGTCCGAGTTGAATTTAATCCCGGGCAAACGGCCTTGACCAGCCATATCCAGTTTCGTCCTGCGGGGGACAGCTATCTTTTCCGTTTGATTTTTTCCGCCCGCGAGCTCGATGATACCTGCAGCCTCAGCAAGAAGTGCACACCAACCATCCCTGCAACAATTTCGCTCCAACTGAGTTTCTCTAAACGCAAGTATGAAATATAGGAGCACGTCTTTCTATGAATAAATCGAAAAAACTGGATTTTTTTTCTGCAAATTATATGCGCGATTTTCATTGTATAGGGCAGGCCTGTGGCGAAGGGAATTGTTGTCATGGTTGGCAAATAACGATCGATGAATCCAGCTTTAAAAAATTTAAGAAAATTATGGAAAAAACCTCTGAGGGGCGGGAAATCTTTAAGGGCAGGATAAAGAAAAATCGCTCAAATATAAAAGGAGAGCAAAGCTTCGCCTCCTTTGTCATGAATCAAAAAACTGGCTACTGTCAGTTTTTTGATGAACAGGGTCTCTGCGAAATCCATGGTAACTATGGTGAAGAGTATCTCTGCAACACCTGCCGCGCCTATCCGCGTAAACTCAACCTGTTCCTGGACCGCCAGGAGTACAGCGGAGTACTCTCCTGCCCTGAAGTTGCCAGGCTTTGCCTGTTACAGAAGGACAGTACCGATATGCAATCGGCTGATCTTCAGAGCTTTGACCTTAATGGCCTCTACGATAGTAACACCACAAAAAATCCCCATTCTGCCTATGCGAGCTACATTCATGACATACGCAACATTTTAAACCAATTTTTATCGATATCCGACCTCCCCTTAAGCTCCCGCTTATTCTTCATCTGCTATCTGGCAAATCGAACAGCGCCTTTCTTTAACAGTGGTGGACAGTTTACTGAAGAGCAGCTTGGCATTGAGGTCGATCGCATCACAACGCCTGAGATACTTGGCGAACTACATCAAGGCTACCAGGGGCTTGAGACGGACCTGCAGGTCCCGTTACAGTTAATTGATGCGATTCTAACGTCTAAAGGACAAGGGAGTTTGCCTCCCGCGCTTTTTCAGAGCGTCATTGAAACCTACGGATTGGCCGAAATAGGGCAGGATTCCAATTCTGACAATGATATCAGTAAGATTCTCTCTCTCTATGCGTTGCGTCGAAATAAGCTACAGCAGCGTTTTAATGAGAAGTTGGATCTGGTCTTCACCAATTTTTGTAAACACCACATCTCCAGCTGCCCATACACAGAGAGCACGAACCTGCTCCTGGCGATGCAAGCACTCTTGGCCAGAACCACAACCGCGGCTTTTTTCCTCTACAGCCATACGCGATTGGATCCGTTGATCGCCGAAGGTGCCCCTGGAGTGACCCAGGAGGAGGCTGAGAAGATCCTGGACGATGTCATTGTTGAAGTCTTCTACCGTTTTTCACGCACCCTTGAACACGACAAAAACATCTGGGACAAGGTTTTTTGCGATACGGATAAAGCCAACTTGGCAACATTTGCTCTTTTAACTCAGTTGCTCAAGTTTATGGATTGAAGTCGAAATGCCTTGAACCTCCCCATCGTCACGCTTTGTGCTCTCTCCGCTGGAGATGAACTATTTCAAGAAGATAAAAAAATCAAATTTCCCCTAAAGTATTTTTCAATTGATACCGAAGAGACAGATAACAGTGGAAAATGAGACTGGGAAAGGTGGTGAATCTGACAAGAACAGTTAGCCGCACAACCAAACAAACTGAGAGCACGGACGCTCTCAACAACCAATTCATGGAGGAACATCATGGCATTATCAGTTAACACAAACATTGGTTCTTTGAATGCTCAACGTAACCTGAATAAGTCACAAGGTGGCTTGTCCAAAGCGATGCAACGACTCTCTTCTGGTCTGCGCATCAACAGCGCAAAAGACGACGCTGCCGGCTTGGCTATTTCTGACCGTATGACCTCACAGATTCGCGGTCTAAACCAGGCAGTACGAAATGCCAACGATGGTATCTCTCTAGCGCAAACGGCTGAAGGCGCTCTGTCAGAAACCACCAACATCCTGCAACGGATGCGCGAGCTGTCAGTCCAGTCTGCCAATGGTACCAACACCACGGCTGACCGGACATCTCTGCAGTCCGAGTTTGGTCAACTCCAGAGCGAAATTAAACGGATTGCCGAAAATACCAGTTTCAACGGTCAGGTGCTGTTGAGCGGTAAGTTTTCTACGACGGGTATGGATTTTCAGGTTGGTGCCGATAAAGGGCAAACCATTACCGTTACAATTGGCGATGCTACAGCTAAAACCTTGGGTGTCAGCAGTACGATCGGAGTCTCAACTGCTGCTAAAGCTGGAGATGCCATCAAGGCGATCGATACAGCGATCGGCAAGGTTGATACCACTCGCGGTAGCTTGGGTGCTGTTCAGAACCGTTTTGAATCAACGATTTCGAACTTGGCGAACATTGCCGAGAATCTTTCCGCAGCCCGTTCGCGGATTATGGATGCCGATATCGCTGCTGAAACCTCAGCAATGACCAAGAACAACATTCTGCAACAGGCTGGTGTTTCGATTTTGGCTCAGGCCAACCAAACACCCCAGTTGGCACTTTCTCTGCTCCGTTAATTCGTAGGGCATGCCCAGGGGGTCAGCGCAAGTTGACCCCCTGTTTTTTCTTTCAGGCATCCAGCTAAAAGGAGAGAGTCATGAATGTTGAATCAGTTAGTATCGCGGGTGCTTCCCCACAACCTTTGCCCAGAGCCGCTGACAAAGTGGATTCTGCGCGCAAGGAAAAAGATAATAACGAAGCGGTAAAAAAACAGCAAATACAACCCGAAGAACTTTTATCGCAGATTAAGTCATTAGCTGACAATGGCCTCTACAGTGTCCGCTTTGAGCACGATGAGGCGTCGAATGTTCTCGTGGTTAAGATCGTCGATCGCGAAACCGATGAAGTCATTCGACAGGTTCCAGCCGAAACCGTGCTGAAACTAAGGGCGACCCTGGATGATTTGCTTGGTAATATTGTAGATACACAGGGTTGAGCATTGCGGGGCCGTTTTCATAGGACGTTCAAGGCCCCGAAAGATAGTGACTAGGGGGGTAAGTAAGGGGAGGATCGTATGGCAGTTACATTTGGCGGATTAGCGACGGGGATGGATACGAATAGTATTGTTGCCGCTCTGATGAAAATTGAACGTCAGCCTATAGATCGCTTAAATAAGGAGAAAGCCTTCAACACGAACCGCCAGAAGGCCTTTACTGACCTGAATGCCAAACTCCAGGACTTACAAACCAAAGCTGAAGCAATCGATACCAGCAAAGAATTGAACTCGCCAACCGCGAAAAGTGGGACTCAGAATCTCTTTACCACCTCAGTAACTAATGGCGCAAGTTTGGGGTCTTATCAGGTTAAGGTCATCGAGTTGGCGCATCAGCAAAAGGATGTCAGTGGCGGTTATGTTGATAAAACCGCAGCTGCTTTGGGCACTGGAGCCATGACTCTGACCGTTGCTGGCGTGCCCACTAACATTACTATCGATGCAACCAATAATTCCCTGGATGGCCTTGCCACAGCTATCAATAGCGCGAATCTTGGTGTCTCTGCCTCGATCATCAATGATGGGACTGCGACCCCGTATCGCCTGGTTCTTTCAGGGGATACGGTGGCCAATGCCTTCAGTCTCGATACTTTAGCACTGGCAGGCGGGACCTATGCCAATCCGACAATGACCAACACCCAAATAGCGACCCAGGCTCACATTCAGGTCGATAACATCGATATCTACAGCGACACGAATTCCTTTACGGGGGCAATTGGAGGTGTGACGCTGGATGTTCTGAATAAAGATCCCCTCGTTAGTAACACCTTGACCGTCAGTAGCGATGAAGCCGCGACCAAACAAAAGGTCCATGATTTCGCTGACTCGTATAATGGTGTCATCAAATTTATCGCGGCTCAGTCGGATGCTGACTGGGGCAATGACGCCTCTTTCCGGGCGGTGAAACGGCGCCTGCAGGGGCTATTAACCACCGTGCAAACTGGCGGCAGTGGCTCTTTTTCTTCCTTGTCTTCACTCGGGTTTGAAACTCAGCGCGACGGCACAGTCCTCGTTAATGACGTAACTTTGTCTGCTGCCATGACAAAGGACTTTGCCGGTGTTGTCAGCCTGATAGCGGGTGAAACAGGTGTTGTTGGTGCCAGTACAACCTTTGCCAACTATTTGCGTGCCATGACCGACTCGATTGATGGCCTTGCCGCAACGCGGCAAAAGAGTACAGCGAGCAGCGCAATCCGCATTGATCGGCAGATCGGCCTTAAGGAAGCGCGGTTGGTCTCGCGTGAAAAGTCCCTTCGTGCGCAGTTTACCGCGATGGAAAATTTGGTGAGTGGGATGAATGCCCAAAGCAGTTTCTTAACCCAACAGCTGAGTAATCTCAGCCGCATGTAGTGCAAATAAAATTTGGTCGCTGTTTTTAAGTGCTTCAGCATACTTAAACGATGATAAGGGAAAAATGATGAATGCCTATATGAGCCAATATCAGAATAACCAGGTGCTAACCGCCACTCCAGAGCAAATTCTGATCATGCTGTATGATGGCGCGATCCGTTTTTCACATCAGGCGATACAGGCAATCAACGCCGGTGACAAGCAGACTCAAAATACAAAAATAGGTCGCGCCATGGCTATCGTTTGTGAATTATCCAATACCCTCGATCATAAGATTGGCGGTGAAATTGCTGCCGACCTTGATGCCCTGTATGGCTTCATGATTAAAGAATTTACGCGGGCAAATATTGAAGGAGATCCACAAGCTCTTGAAACAGTAGTCAATTTACTGTCAGAGCTACGCGAGGCATGGGTTGAGGCCGCCAAAATTTACGCCCAAGAGAGACGAAGTACAAGTGAGACTATCGGTTGCGGTATCGCCGCAGCACTCTAGGAAGTCGCAGATGACTGGATTTGATTCACATACAGAAAAGCAACTTGCCTTCTCAGTCGAGCAATATCGTGAATTGGTGCAACACACGAAAAAGTTGCAGATGATGCTAGATAACTGTGAGTATTCACATATCAATGAACATAGTGTCCGACTCCAAGAGTTGCAAGCTGTGGCGAGCCAACACGATGGGGCCCTCTTGCCGATGCTCGAGATCAATCCCTCTGCCTGGGAAGGGCATCCACTCTATCGTATGAGGAAGCACTTCGTTAGGTCTATCCTTGAGCTCAACGAGTTGCTTTTGCCCAAAATCCGTGGCATGATGGCTGTCACTTCGGCTGAACTTGAGCAGTTACAAGATGGACGGATGGCTATTACGGGCTATGCTCTACCGAGAACTGATCAGCGAGGATCACGAGGGGTTGGTTAAGAATCACATCTGTTTATTAGCTCCTTCCACAGGTCTACCATGGCTGCTTTAGACCACCTCAAAGAATATCGCGTCGTACAGATCACACTCCCTCGTCATGATGGAGAATCATCGCTTGTCGATGGTGTTGCTCTGGCCAAAGATCCCCCTGTTTTTGAAGTCACCTTTCTTCCAGATCAGCTTCAACCTGCAACCTTTGATGAACAAGCCGGTTGCCGTGTCTCGTTTGTTGATCCCAAAGGTTCGAAGCAGCAATTTTCTGCAGAAGTTATCAACGTTGCCAGCGATACCAAGCTGCTGTTGCGGGCACTTGACTCTTCGGGCCCGGCGCAAAAACGCGCCTACTTCAGGGTTGATGCGGCCCTGTCGGTCAGTTATTGGCCAATTGATGTTGAAGAAACAAGTGCGCAGTCCGTACAAACCCCGGTCAATCTGAGTGGCGGCGGGATTCGCATCCCGGTAAAAGAGGCCATGCCGGACGGAAGCAAGGTCGGGCTTGAAATCATTCTCGATGTGCCACGTCCACGTGTTATAGAGTGCACTGCGGTGACTATCCGCTCATTTCTGCTATCGGGAGTGATGCAACTGGCACTGCGCTTTGTTGATATTGAAGAGGAAGATCAGGATGCCCTCGTTGCCTATTGCTTTGCCGAACAGCGCAAGCAATTACGCCTCAAAGTTCACATGATGGGGATCGGCGCTCCTTAAATCGGAGTTCAATCTATTCGTACAAAAAGAGCCCGTTCCTTTGCTGAGGAGCGGGCTCTTTTTACGTTTAGATAGCCTGCAGGGACGATGTTGCAACTGAGGCGTAATCAAAGGTGAGAGGCAATTGAGAGGTTGTCGGCAGAAAGATCTCTGTGCGATCCCGACCATTGTCTTTAGCCTGATAGAGCGCAGTATCTGCTTCGCAAATCAGTTCACTGACCCCGACATTTCGCGAACCATCAAAGCAGGTCAGACCGATACTTGCGGTCAACGCTGATTTATTCTGCCAAAGTCCCAGAGATAGCGTTGCAAATCCCTGATGGAGGCGCTCTGCAAGTTGCTGAGCACTATTGGCAGCTGTTCCTGGAAGAATAATAGCAAATTCCTCGCCGCCATAGCGACAGGCGACGTCAGCATCCCGCACCGTCTCCGAGAGAACCCCGGAGACGGCTTTGAGGATAGTGTCCCCGGCCTGATGCCCGTAACAATCGTTAAACCATTTAAAATGATCCAGATCGATCAACATCAGAGAAAAGGAGATTCCACTGCGTCGACTGCGAGAAACTTCTTGGCCGAGACGTAGATCAAATGATGCGCGATTGCCAAGACCGGTTAAAGAGTCGCTGAACGCCATTTTTGCCAGTTCGGCGCGGCGGTTACGTAGATGAATGATCTGCTCTGAACGCTTGAGATGTCCACGAATACGCGCTGTCAATTCAGGAGTTGGCGTTACAAAGGTGACACTATCGCAAGCTCCTAGCTCAAGGCCCCTGAGACGCTTTGCATGTTCCCCCTCTTTGGTGAAGATCAAGAGAGGGATATCTGTCCAAGTCGGATTTAAATGTAAAATCTCAAGCCACTCGGTCGGGTCGTTAATCGTACCAAAAGCCCAAAAAATCATATCAATTTTCTGTTTCTCCAACTCCGCCAATGCATCCTCTCCGCTTGTGCAAATGATCGCTTGCGAAAAGATCGCTGTTTTTAAGATTTTCTGTTCTAAAGCACCACGAGGTGGATTATTCGTCGAAATAATAAGGGCTGTGGCTGTCATCGGTCGGTCCCTTTCGCTGGTTGCCGTTACAAACTGAGTGCTTTATGTATCGGCAGGTGCTGGACTTCTCTTTAGGAGGAAATTAATCAGCGCTAAGAGTATAGTTAGCTATTTCTGTGCCAGTAAAAAAAACTATCTATTTATCTCTTCTAAAATAGATAGTTAACTCAACGCGATGGACAACAGCCCAATTAATAATTCATTAGCACAAAAGAAAAGCCACCATTTTGACAGCTGGCAAATGATAATGTTCATTAAAGAATGGGATTCAGTCGACCGATGAGATAAGTATGACGATCGTAAACCCTCTGGCATCTTCAAATCTGGTCGCCCAGGCAACTTTAACCGCCGCGCGTCCCGAAGAACGACAGAACGATCTGCGGGTTGAGCAGATTGTGCGCGCAACTGTTGTCGAGGGTGGACTTGACCGTGCGATGCTGGAGTTCAAGAATCAACGGCTTTGGATCCAAACAGATCAAGAACTTCAGACCGGTCAAAAACTTGAGCTTCAGGTCCTGACAACCCACCCCAAGCTCTCCTTCAAGTTGCTTGCAGTTCCACTGGAAGCACGCCTTGGGACCCTGTTTCCCCTGTTCGCAAAACCTTTCAACTGGAACGGTCTTTTGCAACAAATACAGCAGGAGGGCCCTCCGCAGACAAAAGCGATGAAACAGGTTCTCACCCAACTTGCAGCCTTTATCCGACCGACCACCGACTTGTCCGCTCAAGAGTTAGCGGCCCTCAGCAAGAGTTTAGACCGACTCCAAGCTGCAGAGCCGCTCTTCTCTGGCGCAAATGGCTCGGAGCTGGCAACCTCTCTAGACCGGCTGCTGACCGCTCTAAACTTGCGGGATTCGAATGATTTACCCTTTCAGCTTAAAGACATTGCTCAACAAATACGTCAGAAGCCAGAGTTAATCCGCGAGCTCAACAGCAGCGATCAGCAAAAACTTACCGGACTATTGAAACAGATTGATCAATCACAGCAACCTCTTGCGCCCGAACAGGCGCGGCAGCTGTCGGCAGAGTTAAAAGCTCTGGTGGGAACGAATCCATCCCAACTGTCTCAGCTTTTATTGCGAAATGAAGCAGTTGAACTGCCCCTACAATTGAAAAACATCGCACACCAGATTCGTCAACAACCGGAGCTTTTGCGCGAGTTTGCGATGAGTGATCAACAGAAGCTTACCGGGCTATTGAAACAGATTGATCATACACAGAAGCCACTCCAGATTGAGCAAGCACAGAAGCTGTCGGCGGAACTAAAAACCTTGTTCATTAGTAACCCAGCTCAGTTGCCCCAATTCATAGGACAGAAAATTCAAGACCTTCAACTTTTACAGAATCACCTAACCGCTGGTTTTGAGTTATCACCCGCCATACTCAGCCACCTGAAAGATCTCGTCGAACAATTGGGGGTTGCGACAGCAGCAAAACCAAACTGGCCAGTTGGATTGCATCAATTGGTTCAGCAAATAATGGGAACGGTACAACCTCTGGTCGCTGACCCTGAAATTCTTACACAGGGTGAAAACCTTGGACTTTTATCCCAGCTATTCGGTTTAAACCTGGAGGCATCTTTGCTTCGCGAGAGAACCAAAGATGCCCTGAACAGCCTGAAGTTAGCCCTGCTTGGAGACCGAACCGAGCTTGGCCTTAAAGGGGAAGAAGCCTTACACCGCCTAGAGCTCTTCCAAATTTGCCGCGCCCGCCTAGCGGAACAAAATGTAAATTTTATCCCCTTGCCACTCCCTTTCCTCGAAGAGGGCTACCTCCTCGTCGATGAACAGGGCAATCAGAATCAGAAACAGAAAAATAAGGACATCAGTGTACACCTGAGCCTCCATTTAAGACTGTCATCACTCGGCAACCTGCGGGTCGATATGCTGTCTGAACCTTCAGGGCTTTTGTTGAGGGTGGCCTGTGAGGACCAACAACGGCTCAACTTTCTTCAATCCCTGGGCGAACAACTTGATGAACGGCTGCAGGATCTTAATATCCGCGGTGTTAGTTTTACGACAGGAGTTGAATCACCAGCACGTGAATTACTAAAAAAGATACTCCCCAGCGCACAAGGGATTCTTGATGCACGGGTTTAATGTCACGAGGAATGACAATGCTCAATGACAAGCCGAATTCTAAAAAGCAGGCCGTTGCTCTGAGTTATGAGAATCAACCTGGGGGAGCTCCCAAAGTGGTTGCCACCGGGCACGGCGAGATTGCACAGAAAATTCTGGCTGCCGCGCGACATGCCGGGGTCAGTATCGTCGAAGATCCTGACCTTCTAGAAGTTCTCGGCAAGGTTCCGATCGGACAAGAGATCCCACCGCAACTGTTTAAGGCGGTCGCAGAAATACTGGCTTTTGTTTATCAGGCCAACAACCGTTATGCAGCGCGTTCAAACCAGTTTTAGGCCCGCCTGGACCAGTTGAAAAACCCTTTACACCTGCAAACCCTTAGTGTATCTTGTCCAGCCTGCGGAGAGGTGACCGAGAGGCCGATGGTGCTCGCCTGGAAAGCGGGTGTAGCGCAAGCTACCGGGGGTTCGAATCCCCCCCTCTCCGCCAGATAAAAAATAACGAATTCTCCCAGGGGGATTCGAAGCGGAGTGAGCGCTGACTAGATGTCAGAAAAGCGGACAGGATGTCCGCGTCAGCGAATGTAGGGGAGGTTACGCAGGAATCGCCGTGATGGCGATGACGGAGTAACCGAATCCCCCCCTCTCCGCCATTAGCTACTAGGCTGATGAAAAACGTCCATCTGCGGCGTTGTCTTCATCCCGCTTCAGCGACGTACCATTGAGGTACGCCTTTCTCAGCGAGATTTCAGACGCCTTGCATCTGGGCATTTTTGATCAGCCCTGATACAGTCTGCGAAGTTGAAGAAAGCTCAACGGGGTCTGTGGCTAAGCAAAAAGCGCCAAATGCAAGGCGCGCAATTGTCGAGCGATGAGGCGTACTTATGTACGTCGAAGCAACGAGAGCAATTGCAGCTACGCAGCAGTTGGCGAGTTTTTGCGACGCCATCATCTTTTGAGTTACCGGCAGAAGTGACAGCCGGGTCCCACGCAACGAACGGTTGTGAACCCCGTCAGGCCCGGAAGGGAGCAGCGGCAGCAACATTGTTTGTGTGCCGTGGGAGTGCCTGGCTGTCACTTGTGTCTGCAACAGTATTTAAGTCAGAAAACTTTGGTGTTTTTTCTGGTTTTGACCTCCTCACCCCTAACACCTCACCCATCACGGGCCGAGTTCACGGCGAGGACATATCCCCATGTCGTACATGGTTCTGGCGCGCAAGTGGCGCCCCCAGCAATTTGATGATCTGATCGGCCAGGAGCATGTCAGCCAAACGCTGAAGAATGCCATTACCGCCGACCGGGTTCATCACGCCTTCCTGTTTACCGGGGCTCGCGGCGTCGGCAAAACCTCTGCGGCACGCATCTTTGCCAAAGCTCTCAACTGCGCTGAAGGCCCGACCCTGACTCCCTGTGGAGTTTGCCCCTCATGTGTCGAGATCACCGCCAGTCGCGGAATCGATGTTTTTGAGATTGACGGTGCTTCCAATACCGGCGTCGACGACATTCGCGAACTGCGCGAAAACATCCGCTACCTGCCATCAAGTTCTCGCTACAAATTATTTATCATTGATGAAGTCCACATGCTCTCGATCAACGCCTTCAATGCCCTATTGAAGACTCTCGAAGAGCCGCCCGACCATGCAAAATTCATCTTCGCCACCACTGAACCGCACAAGATTCCTATCACCATCCTGTCCCGTTGTCAGCGTTTTGATTTCCGCAAAATCGCTCTGGACAAGGTAGCTTCACGGCTCAAAACCATTGCCGAAGCCGAAGGGATCAGCATCAGTGACGCTGGTCTCACGATGATCGCTCGTGCCGGCGGTGGCAGCATGCGCGACTCTCAGTCGAGCTTTGATCAGGCGATAGCGTTCTGCGGCGAACAAGTCGATGATATCCATCTCCAGAACCTACTCGGCATCGTCGATCAACGCCTTTTGATCAATCTGATTGAGGCAATTTTTGACGGTGATGCCGGTCGCGGTCTTGGGATTTTGCAACGGGTTGACGAACAAGGACATTCCTTTCGCAAGTTTTGCCAACAATTGATCGACCTGATTCGGGCATTACTCTTCATTAGTGTCGTCGATGAACCAGGGGACCTGCTTGAAGTCAGCTCTTCTGAGTTACAAGAACTCAAACAACTGGCCGCAGCAACCGACCTCAATCGTCTCCAGCGAACCCTGACCCTGCTGATGCAGACCGAGTCGCAACTGGCGCATGCCAACTATCCCCGTCTGAGCTTAGAAATGGCTGTCGTCAAATTGGCTAGCCTACCGAGTGGCGCAGATGTTGGTGAGCTTATCCACAAGCTCGACCTGCTTGAGAAACGCCTGCCCGCAGCTGGCATAACAGCGAGAAGCCCGGCTCGTGTTGAGACTCCGGCACCGCCTCCACTTCCGACTGACGAACCTTCTTTCGAGGAGGAACCAACAACAAAAAAGGCTGAAGCCGCGCCCGTTGTGATGCAAGGAGAAGCCGACTGGGCGGGGCTGATTGAATTCGTCAACCGCAAACGTCGAGCAACCGGCTCGGTCCTTGAGCATGCACACCCGTTAAGTCTGGAGTTGCCGCATCTGAAAATCGGGTACCCCGAGGGATCGTTTAATCTGCAATTCTTTGGCGACAGCGAAACACGGGCTTCGGTAGAGGCGCTGGCATCAGAGTATTTTGGCCAGACGGTCAGACTGGACGTCATTCAACTGCGGGATGACCATGAAACCACTGCTCCAACTTTTGCTCAACAACAACAAGAGCAACAAGTCAGTCGGCAACAGCAGCTACGCGACAATGCAACCGAACACCCGATGGTCAAAGCGGCTCAAGCAATATTTAATGGTGAAGTCGAAGATGTTCGACCGATCGATAAAGGTTTTGTCTAACAGATACAAAAGATGCAGTTCATTCGTTGATAAGGAGAAAAGCTGATGGCAAAAGGTCTCGGTAATATCATGAAACAGGCACAGCAGATGCAACAGCGCATTGCTCGTGTCCAGCAAGAACTTGAAGGGCGTGAAGTCGAAGCGACCTCCGGTGGCGGTATGGTAACCGCTGTCGTTACTGGCAAAATGCAGCTTATCAATCTGAAAATTGAAAAAGACGTGGTCGACCCTGAGGATATTGAAATGCTTCAGGATCTGATCTCTGCAGCGATCAATGAAGCATTGAAGAAGAGCCAGGAGATGATGCAGGAAGAGATGAGCAAGGTAACCGGAGGCATGAATCTGCCCGGCATGTTCTAATCCTCTCGACCACTCCAGCGATCCAATTTAAGCTCTTAAAGGCCATCGAATATTGCTTCGGTGGCCTTTCTTGATAATTTTTCAAGCCCACCAAGAAATAAATAATCAGGAACGTTATACTTCAGCATCAGACATGTGAACTGTATGCGGTATACGATAAATATTGAAATGAAAAGCCATCTCGTGCTAATGTCGCCGCCTGGTCAGACCAATGAACCAGAAATATTTTCGCTAAAATTTAAAATTTTAGCATCCCTGAAAAAAATAGAACGGCATTTTAAAGTGTTGGAATTAGGTGATTTTTCATGCTAGGCTCCCTCCCATCTTTTGCAAGGCTTGTTGCCGAACTGAGCAAGCTACCGGGTGTCGGTGGGAAAACCGCAACACGTTTAGCCTTTCACCTGTTACGCAGATCAGCTGAAGAGGTGAATGCTTTGGCGGAAGCGTTGATCGAAATGAAACAGAACCTCTCTTATTGTCGTCGCTGTTTCAATATCAGTGAAGGGGAATTCTGCCAAATCTGCAATGATACCAGACGCGATGAAACCTGCGTCTGTGTCGTCCAAGAGCCACAAGATTTGATCGCCATAGAGCGCAGTCACGGTTATCGGGGCCGCTACCACGTCCTGCATGGTGCTCTGTCGCCACTGGACGGAATCGGGCCGGAAGATTTGAAGATTCCGCAGCTACTCGCCCGCCTCAAAGCCGAACAGATCGTCGAGGTTGTACTGGCCACCAGCTTTACGATTGAAGGCGAAGCGACATCGCTCTACCTGGCCCAGCTGATTAAAGGGGCCGGGATCAAAGTGACCCGCCCAGCCCATGGCATCCCGCTGGGGAGTGACCTTGAATATATCGATTCGGCTACGGTGCAGCTGGCGCTCGATAGTCGACGCGAACTCTAATAAGGATTTATCTGTCCAGCGTCTCTCAAGTAAATGAGAGAAAATCGGCCACAGTCGATATATTTGTAATGACCCGAGTGAAGCAAGACCTGACAACTAATGCGATTGACCGCTATATGTTCGTTCACTAGTAAAGGAGAAAACTGATGTCTCGGAAAATGGTTTGTATTGATGGTTGTTCTGCCGCTGCGCACGTCGCACATGCGACCAATGAAGTGATTGCAATCTATCCCATCACTCCCTCATCCGGAATGGGAGAGATCTCGGACGCTAAGAGTGCTGCTGGCGAGAAAAATGTTTGGGGCACCATCCCCAAGGTTGTTGAAATGCAGTCTGAAGGCGGCGCCGCAGGTGCTGTCCACGGGGCTCTGCAGGCTGGTGCTCTAACCACAACCTTTACTGCATCTCAGGGTCTGCTGTTGATGATCCCCAACATGTACAAGATCGCCGGTGAGTTGACCCCGACCGTCTTCCATGTGTCGGCCCGTGCAATCGCCACTCAAGCTCTGTCGATCTTCGGTGACCACTCTGACGTCATGGCCTGCCGCCAAACCGGTTGGGCGATGCTCTGCTCGAACAACGTGCAAGAGGTCATGGACTTCGCCCTGATCTCCCAGGCGGCAACCCTGGAGTCGCGCATTCCTTTCCTGCACTATTTCGACGGTTTCCGGACCTCCCATGAGATTCAGAAAGTCGAAGAGTTGACCATGAAAGATATGAAGTCGATGATCGACGACGATCTGGTCACGGCTCACCGCGGGCGTTCGCTGTCTCCAGACCATCCGGTTCTTCGTGGGACTGCGCAGAACCCTGATGTTTATTTCCAGGGCCGCGAAGTCGCCAATGCTTACTATGAAAAAGTACCAGGAATTGTCCAGGCTCAAATGGATAAGTTCGCCAAAATGACAGGTCGCCAGTACAACCTGGTCGATTATGTCGGCCATGCAAAAGCTGAGCGCGTCGTGGTCATGCAAGGTTCTGGTTGTGAGGCCATGGAAGAGCTGATCATGCACCTGGTCGCTCAAGGCGAAAAGGTTGGTCTGGTCAAGCTCCGCCTCTTCCTCCCCTTCCCGATCGAACAGTTCTGCAAAACCGTACCGGCCAGCGTTAAAAAGATTACTGTTCTCGACCGTACCAAAGAGCCCGGCTCCATCGGCGAGCCGCTTTACCAATCTGTCCGTACCGCCATTGGCGAAGGGATGGTTGATGGCTTCACCAGCTTTGAAGGATACCCCTCGATCGTTGGTGGGCGCTACGGCCTCGGTTCCTTTGAATTCAATGCCGGAATGTGCAAAGCCGTTTTTGACAACATGCTGCAAGACAAGCCGATGAACCACTTCATCGTCGGTTTCGATGATGACATCAGTGGCAAAAGCCTTAAGTTCGATGCCGCCTACAAGGTTCCCTTTACCGGTTATGCGGCCATGTTCTACGGCCTGGGATCCGACGGCACCGTTGGCGCCAACAAAAACTCCATCAAAATCATCGGCGATAGCACTGACAACAATGTGCAGGCTTATTTCGTCTACGATTCCAAGAAAGCTGGCAGTCTGACCACCTCTCACCTGCGCTTCGGCAAGGATGTGATCCGTAACACCTATCTGGTGTCCGAAGATGAAGCAGACTTTGTTGCTTGCCATAACTTCTCTTTCCTCGAGAAGTACGACATGCTCAAAAATGCTAAAAAAGGCGCCACCTTCCTCTTGAACTCTGCGTTCGGCAAGGATGAGATCTGGGCTCAGCTTCCCAAATATGTCCAGCAACAACTCATCGATAAGCAGATGAAGTTCTACGTTATCGATGGTATTGCCTTGGGTGAGAAGCTCGGTCTGGGTGCACGGATCAACGTCATCATGCAGACTGCTTTCTTCAAAATCTCCAACATTATCTCTCTCGATCTTGCTATCAGCGAAATCAAGAAAGCGATCTTGAAATCTTACAGTAAAGCGGGCGATAAGGTTGTTAACATGAACAACCAGGCTGTTGACGTCGCTCTCGAAAATATTTCTGAAGTTGTGATTCCTGCCTCTGCCGATAGTGCGGTTGAAATGCAAATCGGCAAGTGGGACGGCTGCTCTGACATGGTCAAAACGACTCTCGGCCCGATCATCGATGGCCTCGGGCATAAACTGCCACTGTCAGCCATGTCGGTCGACGGAACTTTCCCGACAGCTACGGCCTGCGTCGAGAAGCGGAACATTGCGGTTACCGTTCCAGTCTGGAAAGATGATCTTTGTATCCAATGCGGCATCTGTTCCTTTGTCTGTCCACATGCTTCTATCCGCATGAAAATCTACGACGAAGCCGACCTCAAAGGCGCTCCTGAATCGTTCAAGTCGGTTGCAGCTAAGGGTAAGGATATGGACGGCAAAAAGTTCACCCTGCAAGTTGCCGTCGAAGACTGTACCGGCTGCGGTGCCTGCGTTCACAACTGCCCGGTTAACAGCAAAACCGAAGAAGGCGTCAAAGCTATCAACATGGCTCCACAGCCACCGCTGCGTGCCAAAGAAGTTACTAATTTCAGCTTCTTCCTCGGCCTGCCTGACACCGACGAAAAACTCTTCAATCGCGCAACCGTAAAAGGAAGCCAGTTACTGCCACCGATGTTCGAATTTTCTGGTGCTTGCGCTGGTTGTGGCGAAACTCCGTTCGTCAAGCTCTGCTCGCAGTTGTTCGGTGACCGCATGATGGTCGCTAATGCCACAGGTTGTTCTTCAATCTACGGTGGCAACCTGCCGACCACCCCCTGGGCAAAACGCAAGGATGGTCTGGGACCTGCGTGGAGCAACTCGCTGTTCGAAGACAATGCCGAGTTCGGTCTAGGCATGCGCTTATCTGTGGACAAAACAACTGAATATGCACGCGAATTGCTTGTTAGTAATATCGATTGTGGCTGCAAGGCTTGTGAAGGAACCGCTGGGCTCAAGCAAGAAATTCTAGACAGCCTGCAAAATTCTCAAGAAGAGATCGAAGCTCAGCGCGGCCGTGTTGCCCAGTTGAAGAAGATTCTGTCTGCATGCACCCATGAAACGGCCAAGCCACTCTTGGTCAATGCTGATTATCTGGTTAACAAGTCGGTCTGGATTCACGGTGGTGATGGTTGGGCCTACGATATCGGTTACGGCGGCCTCGATCACGTCCTCGCTTCTGGCGAAAACGTCAACGTTCTGGTTCTTGATACCGAGGTTTACTCCAACACCGGTGGACAAGCATCCAAATCGACACCGATTGGTGCCGTGGCACTCTTCGCCGCAGGTGGCAAGAAAATGCCGAAGAAAGATCTGTCGATGATCGCCATGTCCTATGGCAATATCTACGTCGCACGGGTCAACCTGGCGAACCCGGCTCAGACAGTCAAAGCAATGATTGAAGCTGACGCCTATGACGGTCCTTCGCTGATCATCGCTTACACCCATTGTATCGCCCACGGTATTAACATGGCGAAAGCAGTCGACAACTGTAAAGAAGCTGTAGCCTGTGGCCACTGGCCACTGTTCCGCTACGACCCCCGCCTTGCAGCTGAAGGGAAGAACCCGCTGCAGATGGATAGCAAAGAGCCAACTCTCAGCTTCGCTGAGTACGCCAGCCACCAGAACCGCTTCCGCGTTCTGAAGAAGGCAAACCCAGAGCAGGCTGAGGAACTGATGGCAGCTTCAGCCAAGGACGTTGCAACCCGCTACGACTTATACAAGAAGCTTGCTGAACTTCAAGCCGATTGCGGTAAGTAAATCAAGCTGAGCACACCTGAAAAGGCTCCCGGAAATTCCGGGAGCCTTTTTTTTTGTTTGGCGTACAACTAAAAAGCAGATAGGTTGGAACGTCTTCAACCCTGTACCCACAAGCCTTCAAAAGGTCTACGATGTCGGAAATTCTGTCAGTCTTTCTCAATGTCATATTGCCAGTCTTCGGCATTGTTGCTATCGGCTATCTGGTCGGTGGCAGGCTGGAGTTAGAGGCACGAACTCTGACGCGCGCGGCCTACTATGTCTTTGTCCCAGCCTTCATCTTTCAGGCGATCAGTGGGTCACAGATCCCCCTCGACAGTGTTGTGAAGATGTTGAGCTTCATAGTCGCCACCCACCTGCTTGCAGCAGGAATCGCGGGCGGCATCGGTCGGCTGTTGGGACTATCCCGCAAAATGATCGCCGCCTTTGTAATGATTGCGGTTTTTGGAAATGTCGGCAACTACGGCCTGGCGGTAATCCGTTTCCGCCTGGGGGATCTTGCCCAGGCGCCAGCAACGCTCTATTTTGTTGCGATTACGATTGTTGCCTTCATCGTCTGTGTCGGTGCTGCCGGTTGGGCTAACGGCGGGAGCAAGGGGGCGATCTGGGGCGTAGTCAAGACCCCCGCACTCTGGGCGACGGTGCCAGCTCTGCTGGTTTCTACCACCGGTCTGACCATCCCTTTGATGGCCTCTAGAATGATTGGCCTTCTCGCCGATGCGATGATTCCGGTAATGCTTTTTGCTTTGGGACTGCAACTCCTCGAACAGCGCCGCGTCACCCTTTCGAGAGATGTCTTGCTAGCCTGTGGAATCCGACTTCTCTTTGTGCCAGCCCTGGCTTTTGCAATCGCTATTCCCTTTAATCTCGGTCCCATCGAACAAGCCGCTGGGATACTTCAGGCTGGCATGCCCACAGCGATCCTGGTGGCCATCATCTCGAAAGAGAATGACATTGTCCCCAGCTTTGTCACTTCAGTTGTTGTGGTCTCGACCCTTGCCAGCCTGCTGACACTCACCTTGCTGATGGTTATCCTTTAGCGGGATGAAGATGTCCAACCAAAACTGAAAAGATTGACTTACACTAAGCTGCTGTGATATTTCACGCTGAATCAAATTTAAATCTCGGGAGTTCAACAATGGACCAGACAGCAGCGGCAACAGTGGCGATCATGGCGGCAAACGACCGCCGGAGACTGTCTGCAGCCTAAGCCGTTGTGAATAACAAACGAGCACTTTTTATCAGGCCATGGACAGGAAATGTTCATGGTTTTTTCGTATCTGGATAATGGGAGAGAGAGCATGCGCAATAACATTGTACATATCGGTGCAGGGGAACTAACTTACGAAATCCGCGCAATTGTTGAAATTGCCGAGAAGATGAACCGTTTCGGGCTTAAAACCAACATGGAAAACATTGGCGACCCGGTGGCCAAGGGCGAAAAAATTCCACTCTGGATGAAAGAGATCGTGGCCGGTCTAGCGATGCAAGACTGTTCTTACGGCTACTGTGCGACCAAGGGGCTGCTTGCAACCCGACAGTTCCTGACGGACATGACCAATGCCCGCGGTAAGGCGCAGATCACTGCTGAAGATATTATCTTCTTCAACGGCCTCGGTGATGCGATTCAGAAGGTTTACGGCCTGTTGCGCCGCGAGGCACGCGTCATCGGACCCTCTCCAACCTATTCGACCCACTCCTCAGCCGAAGGTGCTCACGCCGGTCAGGCTCCGATCACCTACCGGCTCGACCCGGACAATAACTGGTATCCCGATCTTGACGACCTACGGCTATCGGTCAAATACAACCCGACAATCTCCGGCATTCTGATCATCAACCCCGATAACCCGACCGGCGCGGTCTATCCGGAGCGGATCCTCAAGGAAATCATCGAAATCGCCAGGGAGTATGACCTCTTCCTGATTTGTGACGAGATCTATCACAACCTTTGTTATAACGGCCAAAGCACCAAGCCGATATCAGACCTGATTGGCGACTTACCCGCGATTTCAATGAAGGGGATCAGTAAAGAGTTACCTTGGCCTGGCTCACGTTGTGGCTGGATCGAAGTTTACAACGCCGACAAAGATCCTATTTTTGCTAAATATATTCAGAGCATCCTGAATTCGAAGATGGTTGAGGTTTGTTCTACAACCCTGCCACAAAAGGCGATTCCGTTGATTCTCAGCCACCCTGAGTATCCGGTTTATCTCGAACAGCGCAGAATCCGCTATGAAAAATATTCGAATATTGCCTATCAGATGCTTAAGACCGTCCCCGGAATCAAGGTCAACCGTACCAACGGTGCATTCTACATGAGTGTTGTTTTCCAACCGGACGTTTTGAACCCACTACAATCCTTACCGATTGATAACAAAGAGGTGCGTAGCATGGTTGAAGAACTGCTCTCTGGCCCCAACGTCAGCCTCGACAAGCGCTTTGTCTACTATCTTCTGGCATCAACCGGCATCTGCGTTGTCCCAATCTCATCCTTCTGCACCGATGAGCGAGGCTTCCGCGTCACCCTGCTTGAGATGGATGAGACAGAATTTACCCAGATTTTCAAAACCCTCTCCAATGCGATCACAGACTATCTTTGCTCCGGTGAACGTCGTGCGAAAAACGCAAAAGTGGTAGACTGACAGGCATGAAAATAACGGCAGCTCAGCAACCAATAAATTCTCGAGAAGATCTGCTCGGATGCTTGCGCGGCGGCGGCAGGCCGCGTGAGGATTGGGGGATCGGTCTTGAATCGGAAAAACTGGTGGTCGATGCCAAAACCGGTGAAGCCGCAAGTTACGTGCGCATCCGTGAGTTACTATCCCGCCTTGAAGGCGTTGCCGGCTGGCAGGGGATCTACGATGGGGAATCTCTGGTTGGTCTGCAGGGCAAACGCTCATCCGTAACCCTGGAGCCGGGCGGCCAACTCGAGCTCTCAGGTCGCCTCTGTTGTGATCTGCACTGCAACCGGCGTGATCTGAAACGCTATGTGCAACAAATCACCGAGATAGCACCTGAGTTAGGGCTCTGCCTGCTCGGATTTGGTATCCAGCCCTTTACCCCATTGAACAAGATCGATTGGTTACCCAAGAAGCGCTACGCCATTATGGGTCCCTATATGCTCAAAACAGGAGATATGGGACAACGCATGATGAAGCAGACTGCCGGTACTCAGGTCAATATCGACTACCTTGATGAAGCTGACTGCGTTCGAAAACTGCGCCTTCTCCAATGGCTGACTCCTGTGTTTTATGCACTCTTTGCTAACTCACCGTTGCTGGATGGCGCCGCCAGCGGGTTCCTTTCGGTCCGAGGTGAGGTTTGGTCACGCACCGACAAGGATCGTTGCGGCCTGATCCCTGCTTTCATGCAAGAGAGTGGACATCTCGATGACTATGTCGATTATGCTCTAGCAACGCCAGTCTACTTTTTACAGCGTGGAGAGCGCCTGATCGACATGACTGACAGGCCGGTCACATTCAGCGATTTTCTGGAACAGGGAGCTAAGGGCGAGTCGGCCTGTCTCGGCGATTGGGACCTCCACCTGTCAACCCTCTTTCCCGAGGTTCGCTTACGACCACAGTTAGAACTGCGGACTCCTGACAGCCTCCCCCCAGACATCGCTCTGGCAGTTGCTGCTCTGGTGAAGGGCCTCTTCTATGATGACGAGGCCCTGGCACAAACCGAAAGACTACTCGATAACCTTACTGGCCCGGAGCGACTTGCAGTCTACCCGAACTCATGGCGGGTCGGACTGAAAGCGCGTTTTGGGTCCTCAACTCTGCTGGAACTGTCCCGCGAGTTGGTAGCTGAAGCGCGCCGAGGGCTGGTCAGCCAGTACGTGCAAGGGCACAATGTTGATGATGAATCCTCATTTCTCAACCCATTGGAACCGATATTGAGCAGCGGCAAAACTCTCGCAGAGCAAGTCCTTGAGAACTGGACAGGGAGTAAAGAAGCCAAATTTAGCTCCCTGCGCGAGCTTTGCGAATATCGCTTCAATTCCCCGTACTGACAGGGTCAACTGTGCGAAAGCGCAGTCTGTTAAGGTATATTCATATCCGAATATTTGCGCATACCCACCTATTTTTTTAGTGACGCACATAGTATTTTGTTAAGCATTGAGGGCTTGGTGTGGCAGTCAGTCCCTTGATACAGAAGAAAGTAACACCTCCTGTTAGTGGAAAGGGCCGGTTTCGGGAATGCCTCCCCCGTAACCGGCCTATTTTTTTATGTTTTTTGATATGAACAAAAATCTGTTGATTCCATTGAGATAAAAAGCCCTCACCCCACCGCTTCCCCCTTGTTTTTTGGTCGTTTTCCTGTTTCAATGTCCGCTCCCGACCGGATCAGGAGATCCCCGTTCCGTCGTCTTTAGTCCCCCCTACCTCAGTGCAAACCAGCAGGTTTGCAATGGTGAGTCTGTTTTAAAGCAGCCTGCCCAAAAAAGGAGTGTTCATGCTGCCGCAAGAATTAGCTGCCCCTGTCGTCAAAGAATCGATCAATACCATCCGATTGCTTGCCGCCGATGCCGTGGAGAAGGCCAAATCAGGCCACCCCGGTACGCCGATGGAAGCAGCACCCATTGCCTATCTGCTCTTTTGTCGTCACTTGAGACATAATCCGGCCAATCCAGACTGGGCCGGGCGTGATCGCTTTGTCCTCTCATGCGGTCATGCCTCAACCCTGATCTACAGCATGTTGCACCTGACCGGCTACGATCTCAGTCTCGATGATATCCGGAATTTCCGCCAGGCTGGGAGTAAGACCGCCGGGCACCCCGAGTTTGGCCACACCCCTGGCGTCGAAACCACTACCGGCCCTTTAGGTCAGGGAGTCGCGGTGGCTGTCGGCATGGCGATGGGCGGACAGTTTCTGGCCCAGCAGGTTGACCCCGAGCTTTTCAACTACCGCACCTGGGTTATCTGCAGCGACGGGGACCTGATGGAAGGCGTTTCATCCGAAGCCGCATCCCTTGCTGGCCACCTGCAGCTAGGACAGCTGAACTACCTCTATCTCGACAACAAGATCACCATCGAAGGTGATACCGCACTGGCGTTCACCGAAGATGTCGGCGCCCGCTATCTGGCTTATGGCTGGCACGTACAGCGAGTTGAGGGAGAGAACCTGGCCGAGATCGATGCGGCGATGGAACGTGCGAAAAACGACCCACGCCCTTCACTGATCATCGCCCGCACACATATCGGGATCGGTGCTCCGAACAAGCAGGACACCCATGATGCCCATGGCGCTCCACTGGGAAGCGACGAACTCGCTCTGACCAAACTGGCCTATGGTCGCGATCCTAAAGAATGTTTCGTCGTGCCGGCTGAGGTTGAAGCGCACATGCGTGGCTGCCTGCAAAAAGGCGCTGAGCTGGAAGATGCTTGGCAGCAGCAGCTAGACACAAAGAAATCAACCCCAGCCGTAGCGGATTGGCTGGCAGTGGCTGACGGTGAACTCCCTGCAGGCTGGGGGAGCGAGCTTCCGGTCTTTACCCCTGAGGATGGCTCCAAAGCAACACGCCAGATCAGCGGGGCGGCGATTCAAGCCTTGGCCAAAAAGATTCCATTGTTGCTCGGCGGTTCCGCTGACCTTGCACCCTCGAATAACACCGAAATCAAAGGCGCCAGTTCCTGGCTCCCTGGCCAGAGCGGCCGCAATATCCACTATGGTATCCGCGAGCACGCCATGGGCTCAATCATGAATGGTCTGAATCATACCCCAGGCATCATCCCCTTCGCCGGCACCTTCTTCGTTTTTGCCGACTATATGCGCCCGCCGATCCGCCTGGCCGCAATGATGGGGCTGGCTCCGATCTATGTCATGACGCACGATTCCATCGGCCTGGGCGAGGATGGCCCGACCCACCAACCGGTTGAGCATCTGGCTTCGTTGCGCGCGATGCCAAATCTCACCGTCATTCGTCCGGCTGATGCCAATGAAACCATCGAGGCATGGAAGGCGGCGATTGCCAACCGTCAGGGTCCGACAATGCTGGTCCTGACTCGTCAGGGGCTGCCGACGATAGATCGCACCAAATTCTCACCAGCGAGTGGCTTGCAGCAAGGAGGCTATGTCCTCGCGGCCGAAGAGGGTGATCTTCAGCTGATTCTGATCGCGACCGGCTCTGAGGTGCAGCACGCCATGGCAGCACGCGAAACCCTGCAGGCCGAAGGGGTTGGGACTCGAGTTGTATCACTCCCGAGCTGGGAGCTGTTTGAAGCACAAGACCAGAGCTACCGCGATGAAGTCCTGCCCCCTACGTGCGACAAGCGTATTGCCATCGAGGCAGGTTCAACCTTCGGCTGGGAACGCTATATCGGGACAAATGGCAAGGCTATAGGCATGACCAGTTACGGTGCCAGCGCACCGATTGATGAGTTGATGGAACAATTCGGATTTACTGCCGAGAACCTGCTGACTGAAGCGCGCAAGCTGCTCTTGTAGGTCGATTAGAACTGGGTCAGTTAAGAAAGGGTGGCCTGCGCAGGCCACCCTTTCTTATTTTCATGTTTACGCGATTAATCCCTTCAATTCTTCGATCATGTCTGCCAACAAGGCATACCCTTGCTGCCAGAAGTCCGGATCGTTCAGATCGACACCGAAGGGGGCGAGCAAGGTTTGTGGGGGAGCACTGCCACCGGCTTTGAGTAATTCAAGGTATTTGGCGACAAAGGATGCGCCCTGTAGCTGATATTGCTGATAGAGAGAGAGCACCAGCAACTCACCGAAAACGTACGAATAGCAGTAGAAGCGACTGTGTATAAAATGACTGATGTAGCTCCAGCCATAGCGGTACGGTTCTATCATCTCAATTTCAGCGCCGAGCAGCTTTCGGTTCTCCTGCCACCAGAGCTCACAATAATCTTCTGTCGAGAGGAGTTTCTCCTTGCGCAAACGATGAGCTGCAAGCTCAAACCGGGTCAGAACATTCTGCCGAAAACTGGTAGCGATAATCTCTTCAATCCTCGCACAAAGAAGCTCTATTTTCGTCTGTTTGTCCCCATGCTCTAACAGGTGGTGGGTCAGCAGCATCTCGCCAAAGACGCTCGCGGTTTCAGCCAGAGGCAAGGGTGCATTGTACTGGCTCAAGTTTTGTCCCTGAGAGAGTGAAAAATGAACGCCATGGCCAAGCTCATGTGCGAGGGTTGAGACATCACGCAGAGTCCCGGTGAAATTCAGCATCACGTAGGGCGCAAAACCTGGCATCATCCCCATGCAGAAGGCACCGCCGCTTTTGCCCGCAGAGGCTGGCGCATCGATCCTGTTTTCCTTGAAAAAAAGATCCACCGGATCAGCCAACTGCGGTGAAAAGTTGCGAAAAGAATCCAAAACCAACTCTCTGGCCTCTCCGAAGCTGAAGCGCTGTGCACTGCCAGGCAAAGGTGCATAGAGATCTGTGTTCTTGAGTTTATCCAGACCGAGCAACTGTTGTTTAAGCCGATAGTAATCGCGTGCAAGTGGGTAATTCTGCTCGCTGACGGACATCATCTGCTCAACCATTAAAGGCTCAGTTTCGCTACTCAGATGGGTCGGAGTCATCAATTCTGGATAGCCGCGAAGGTCTCCCTCCCGATCATGATCGAGCAGCAGGTTATTGAAACAACTCGTTAGAACCAAGCTATTATCACGATGTTTGTTCAGAAAAACTGAAAACGCCGCTTCTCGGATCTTGGCATCTGCATGATAAAGATAAGAGAGCAGCTCTTCGCCGTTCAACTCGGACGGTGCTTCTTTGTCGGGCAGGGTGAAGCGGAAGGTAAAGCTGCTCGTCAGCTCATCGAACAACTGGACAAACCCCTCCTTGCCAGCAAGATCTTTACGCGATAGGGCCTGCTCGACCTCTTCGCTGAGGCTGTAGGGCGCGCCCTTGCGCAGTTGCAGCAAGTAGTGAACCCAGGGCTCAAGTTCGGCCGCTGCCACAAGAAAACGAAAATCCTCATCTGCAATCTGCAGAATATCCAGTTCAAAAAAGAGCAGCTTCTCGCTGATCAGGCTGAAGCGCTCACGAACACTGGCCAGCAATGCCTGATGGCTATCCGGCAAACTATCCGCATAAAATAGCAGTTCTGCATAAAAGTAGGGCTTGAGCCCAACCTTTTGCAGCTCTTCGTACTCCCTTATCGCTTGTGCGAGTTCATCGGCGCTGCCATTCTCGACCTGACCACGCCAGCGATCAGCAAAGGTTTGTGCCAAAGTATCTGCTAGGTTAAGATCCACAGCAATCGCCGGATCATCGACCGACCGATACAGCAAACCAAGATCCCAATTTGGACAAGTTTTATTTCCCATGACCGTTTTCACCTATTTGAAAGTTTAAAGTTTAGTACTATGGACAGCCCGAAAAAAACTGTCAACTGCTGCGGGAGTTTTGACGACACCCCGTAGTTATGTTATCAATTCCAATGTTGTTATTGGCCAAATGGGGAGCCTAGCAGATGGATATCAAAGAATTTTGTCGCAAACTCGAGCGTCTTCTCGGCAGCCGTGATCTTCATGGCGAAGGGCTTGATACCGCGGTAAAGGCAATATGCCAAGGGTTGGCCATTAAAACCGGGGAGATTGCTATCCTTCTCGCAGATACTGATGTAGACGTCCTCCGCTTCCTATGGCCGCGAGGGCTGCAAAGCTCTGGGACTATCCCCACCTCCAGCAGGGAATCTCTGGCCGCTCGGACCTACCGTGAGGTCGAGGGGACGATGAACAACAGATTCTCTGCCATCCGCCACGCTTCCATCTTCGAAGCCTTTCCGCTCAAAGAAAATGCGGGTAAAGCTTTGCCGATTCAAAAAATCATCAGCGTTCCTATCCGCCAAAAAGAGACTTGTCTTGGGGTTCTGCAAATATGTCGTAAAGCTGCAGATCTAGCTGAAGCTGGCCCCGACTTCACTCCTGCCGAACTTCTGGGCGCAGGGCTGATAGCACGGACACTGGCTCGCCACCTTTAATACCTTGGCTTGACCCCTCGCCTGAGCCGCCCTGTCCCACCCGGGATACGATAGCTAAGAATCGTTGAATCCATTCAGAATTACTGGTAGTTTAGATAAAGTGTTTACTGTTCAACTGAAGGACATTGAGGGGAGGGTGTTACAATGAGCGGAATGGCCCAATCACATTACCGCCTTGCCATGAGTTACTACCATGGCAAAGGGGTTGAGCAGAGCTATATAGAAGCTCTTAAATGGCTTCGTCTGGCCGCTAAAGATAATTACTCGCGGGCTCTTTTCATGCTGGGACGGATGGCAGATACCGGCAAAGGGAGCGAACAAAACCCTGAAGAAGCAGCCAAATGGTATCACTTGGCCGCAAAGCTGAATTATGCCCGCGCTCAGAATCAATTGGGCCAGGCTTGCTATAAAGGCCGCGGCGTCGAGGCGAGCTTTGATGAGGCGCTTCAATGGTTTCGTTTGGCCGCTGCACAGGATTTTTCGGATGCGCAATACAATCTAGGGCTGATGTACGCCAAGGGGCACGGCGTCCCCAAAGACTTTGCCGAAGCCAAGCGCTGGTGGAGTAAAGCAGCCGAGCAGGGCAATCCAAAGGTGCAGTTTACCCTTGGCCATATGTATCTCGTCGGCAAAGGGGTTAAACGCAACTATGCCAAAGCACGGCAATGGTTCAGGCAGGCGGCTGATCAGGGTTTTCCTGCGGCTCAATATCATTTGGGTCTTATGAACGCACGGGGCACTGGTGTTCTGCAGAATTTCAGCGAAGCGCGCAAGTGGCTCCTCAAAGCGGCTGAACAAGATTATGTCGATGCGCAGTACAGTCTTGGCAGCATCTTAACAAGAGGGAATGGAGAAATTCGGGACCCTGCGGAAGCTTTGAAGTGGTACCTGAAGGCAGCAGAGCGCAGCCACCTGCGCTCAATGGTTGCAGTCGGCCAGTTGTATGCAAAAGGCCTGGGTGTTGAGCCCAACCTTACAGAAGCCCACCGCTGGTGGTTAAATGCCGCTGATGCCGGAAACCCAGATGCACAGTTCAATCTGGGAGTGATGTACATTAACGGCAAGGGCGTTACCCGCGACTACCAAGCCGCGCGTAGCTGGTGGACCCGGGCTGCTGACCAAGGCCATACCAAAGCTCAGTACTGCCTCGGCATCATGTATTCTACGGGGACAGGTGTTGTCCAGGATGTTGATGAGGCGATGAAATGGAAAGAGGCTGCTGAACTCTGGGAGACTCTCGACTAGAAATAGTTGAGCCGTGCGGTGTACCGCACGGCTCAACAGTATCAGAAGTATCCCTTACCCTTGATAAGCTCAGATCGCCTGCAACATCCCAGGTCCCAACTCACCCAATTGCCAGCGTTTCAACACACCGAGATCACTCAGTGCCTGATCCCCCTGGGGATTTGCTCGCGCAACCTGCTCGAGAGTTGCGTTGTTAATCAACACCCCGGGATCAAGCTCAAGCCCTTCGGCGGCTTTTTTACGCCATTCCTTAAGTTTTATAAATCTTTTCTCTGCAGCGGGATCCTTCTCTCGCCGCTCGGTCCGCGGGAAGGAAGGGAGCGCAGCCTCATCAAGCGCGTTACCCTGTGAAACGGCCTGCAGCAAGGCTTTCCCATAACGTTCGATCAAACGCGGAGAAAGTCCATCGATGCCGGTCAGGCTGAGAATTCCAGATAATGGCTGGGTTGCCAATTGAAACAGAGTTGCGTTGCCGAGCACCTTGAAATGAGGCAGGTCACGTCGCTGAGCCTCCTGATCTCGCCACACCAACAACTCTTCCAATAACCCCAGTTGGCGGCGCGCAAGCTTCCCCGCCCCCTTAAATCGCAAACAACGCGGACCATCCAGTGTTGCAAAACGGGCTTTTTCAAGTAAAGAACACTCTTCAGCGACCCATTCACGACGGCCAAGAGAGATCAGCTTCTCTTCCAAAATTCCTACCAGTCGCTGTAAATATTCGGTGTCGCCTGCAGCATACTTGATCATTTCACGGCTCATTGGACGCTTGGTCCAATCGGCACGCTGATATTTTTTGTCAAGTTCGAGGCCATAATACTTACCGAGGATATCCGCCAGCCCGAATTTCTCTTCACCGATAAACTGACAGGTGATCATGGTGTCGAACAGACCAACAATCTCGATATCAAAATCGCGCGCCAGACAACGGACATCATAATCCGCTGCGTGAAAAATTTTACGGATTTTTGCATCAGACATCACAGGGCGTAACGAAGAGAGATCTGCACCGTCAAGAGGATCGATCAGAACGGTCTCCTCGCCTGCGGTGACCTGAAGCAGGCAAACTTTCTCCTGATAATGATGCATCGAATCGGCCTCTAAATCGACCGCAATCACCTTAAATTTACTCAGTTGAGCAGAGAAATTTTCGATCTCCTCAGTTTTAGTCAATATCGGGGGTAAAGACATTCAAGCTCCAATCAGCGGTAATAGTTTTTTATGCGCCCCGTGTAGGGGGAGCCGTTGCAGATCATCGAGCATAAGCCAATGTTCTTCAGTCTCGGCAACCTCATCGCAGGGGACAAGATCAACTCGATAGAAATCGACCTCAAGCCTAAAGTGGCTATAAATATGTTGTGCATGGCCAAGCAAGTGAATTTCGGAGATGCTTGGTCGTCCGGCACAATGCTGTCGAATCGCATCAAAAGGGTTTACTTTTGTGGCATCAAAACCCGGAAATTCCCAGAGGCCACCAAGCAGACCATTGGGCGGACGCCGTTGAATCAGACCGCGGCCATTATCAACCAGAAGCAAAGCAAGCTGATGGCGATTTGGGATCTTTTTGCCCAACGTTTTCAATGGTAACAAAGCGACCAGATTCTGAATTTTCGCCTGACATAAAGGCTCCAAAGGACACTGATCACAGCGTGGTTTTTTGGGCGTACAGATGAGTGCGCCCAGATCCATGATCGCCTGCGTGTAATCGTGCGCCCGAGATTCAGGGGTCAGAGCTTCGGCCCACATCCAGAGCTTTTTTTCCGCCGTGCCGGATCTTGGTAGCTCATTTAATGCGAACAAGCGACAAAAAATTCGACGTACATTCCCATCAAGGATAGGTGCAGACTGGTCAAAAGCCAGAGCGGCAATCGCCCCGGCCGTGGACCGCCCAATACCGGGCAGCATCATTAGTTCTTCGACCGAACGCGGGAACTCACTGCCGCGTTGCTTAACCAATTCTCGCGCCGTAGCATGGAGATTTCGCGCGCGGGCATAGTAGCCTAATCCCGCCCAGAGGTCGATCACCTCTTCAAGGGGAGCAGATGCAAGGGTTTCCAGGCGAGGGAAACGCTCCAGAAAATGCCGGTAGTACCCGATGACTGCCGCAACTGTTGTCTGCTGCAACATGATCTCAGAGAGCCAGATCAGATAAGGATCTCGCGTTTGTCGCCATGGCAATTCTCGCCCGGCCAAGCCATACCATTCAAGCAGACGAAGTGCGACCTCTTCGGCGGAAAAAGGGAGCAAAGGCCCAGGCTTCTCAAGACCCTTTATCCTTGAACCTTTCACCTGTCCCTAACCAATCTCTGCCAACGCGGCCAAGGTCTGCTCCATCTCTTCGCGGGTGCCGATGGAGATGCGCAGACCATGTTTCAGCAGCGGATCAGTGAAGAAGCGCACCAGAATTTGACGTTCATAAAGCGCCTGATAAACCCGTTCAGCATCAAGATCTGGTGGAGTTGCAAATATAAAGTTAGCCTGCGAAGGGGTTACACGATAGCCGATCTCACGCAACTCGTGGCTGAACCATTCCCGGGTCTTGCGAATTTTAGCTAAATTTTCGTTCAACCAATCCTGATCCAACAATGCGGCTTCGGCCGCCACAAGTGCCAAGCGATCGATATGGTAGTGATCACGGATTTTATCAAGCGCGGCAACAACCTCAGGTCGCGCAACAGCAAGCCCCAGGCGCATCCCCGCCAACGAGTAACTCTTGGAAAACGTACGGGTCACAATCAAATTTTCACATTGGCTAACCAGATCAAGCGCGTTTGCATCGGCAAAGTCGGCATAGGCCTCATCGACCACCAGTACCCCGTCACAGCGGCTGGCAAGATCGCGAATATAATCATTGGTAAAACGGAACCCGAGGGGGGCATTGGGGCTAGTCAGGAAAAAGAGCTTGCCGGTGTAACGGTCAGGAAAGTCGACCAGCCGATAGTCAGCATCTAATCCGAAACGGACAACCTTTGCCCCCTGAATCTCAGCCAGAGTCGCGTAGTAACTGTAGGAGGGGTGTACATAGGCCAGCTCCTCCCCTTCGCCGACAAAAGCGCGGATCAGATTATTGAGCAGTTCGTCCGAACCATTGGCCATAATCACCCAGGAAGGATCAACGCTGAAGAGCTCGGCGGCAATCCGTCGTACCTCACGGCTGCCAGCATCAGGATATTTCCGCAGGTTTGCGCCATCCTGTCCGACCTCGGCCAGAATGGCCTTGGGTACCTCCGGCGAAGGGGGATAGGGATTTTCGTTAGTATTCAGCTTGATCCACTCGGCTTCGTTCTCGGGCTGAAAGCCGGGGACGTAACCTTCCATCTCGGCGATGTTTTTACGTAAAGTCATATCAGTATTCCTCTAAAATTTGATATTCGGTCGTGCGCCTGACGGGAGTAAATCCTGCGCTTTTCGCCAGTCCGATGATCTCCTGCTGCGACATGCGAAAAGAGATACCAGCAGCAGCAACCACATTCTCTTCAAGCATTGTACCGCCCAGATCATTGGCCCCGAAGAAGAGGGCAACCTGCGCCATATTTGCCCCCTGGGTTACCCAACTGGCCTGGATGTTGTCGATATTATCCAGCAGGATGCGCGAGAGGGCCAGCACCTTGAGGTAGTCGACGCCGCTCGCGGTCTTCCCGCCAAGCTCGGTGTTGTCCGGCTGAAAGGTCCAGGGGATGAAAGCGGTAAAGCCGCCGGTTTTCGCCTGAATCGCACGGATACGGAAGAGATGCTCGACGATATCGGCCGAGGTTTCGCAACTGCCGAACATCATGGTCGCGGTGGTCCGCATCCCGAGTGCATGCGCCGTTTCCATGACCTCGCCCCACTCCTGCCAGCCGATCTTGTTAGGCGAAATCTGCTGACGCACCGTATCGACCAGCACCTCGGCTCCGGCCCCGGGCAGCGACTTCAACCCTGCAGTCTGCAGGCGCCTGAGACAGTCTGCCATTGAGAGGTCGGAGAGCTTGGCAATGTGGCAGATTTCGGCGGCTGAAAGGGAATGGATCTGCACTTGCGGAAAACGCTTTCGCAGCTGGCGGAACAGCTCCTCAAACCATTCGATCTTAAGCGTTGGATGCAGCCCCCCCTGCATCAAAAGCTGGGTCCCCCCCAGATCGACCAGCTCCTGGACCTTGGCAAAGATCGTCGTGTAATCAAGAAGGTAAGCATTCTCTGAATCGGCATCGGTGTAGAACGCGCAGAACTTACACTTCGACTCGCAGACGTTGCTGTAGTTGACGTTTCGATCAACCACGAAACTGACCTGCCCCTTCGGGTGCTTCTGCTTACGCACCGCATCGGCCAGCTGGCCAATTTCGAGCAGGTCAGCTTGAACCAGTAGCCAGAGCGCTTGATCAGAGGTGATGGACTGAGCATCAGCTATCTGTTTTTTAATGTGTACAAGCATAAATCTTGTCGGCGAAAGGAATATGGCGAAAGGACAAAGAAGAATCTAAGCCTCGACCTTTCTCCTCGCACCTTCTACCTTTCCAATTCGTTATAGAGGGTGTCCCGCTCCACCGGCACCCTCCCCGCCTTGCGGATCAGTTCAACAATCTGGTCTTTCCCCATGGCTTGTGGCGAATCGGCACCGGCATCGTGGCCGATCTTCTCTTCGACCACAGTCCCATCGAGATCATTGACGCCGAAACAGAGGGAAGTCTGAGCAATTTTCAGACCCAGCATCACCCAGTAGGCCTTGATATGCTGGAAGTTATCCAGATAGAGCCGACTGATCGCCAGGGTTTTAAGCGCATCAACACCGCCGACCCCTTTGGCCCCGGGAACCCGTGTATTATCGGGTTGAAAGGCGAGAGGAATGAAAGTCTGAAATCCACCCGTCTGATCCTGCAGCTCGCGCAACAGACGCAGGTGCTCGACCCGGTCGACGTAGGCCTCCAGGTGACCAAAAAGCATCGTTGCATTACTGCGCAGGCCAGCGGCATGGACCTTTTCGGTGACTTCCAGCCAGCGCACACCGCTGATCTTCTCGGGGCAGATTAAATCACGAATCCGCTGTCCAAGGATTTCGGCACCACCACCAGGCAGAGAACCTAGACCGGCAGTTTTGAGTGCCGCGATCACATCCTCAATACTCAATCCCGAAAGTTGAGCAAAATAATCGATCTCCACCGCAGTGAAGGCCTTAATGTGCAGCTTTGCGTCAACCTGTTTTATGGTCTTCAGCATCTGCAGATAAAACTCGAACGGCAAGTCCGGATGCAGACCACCGACAGTGTGAATTTCAGTGGCACCGGCAGCAGCGGCTTCACGCGCCTTTTCGGCAATCTGCTCTAACGCCAAAGTATAGACCCCCGGTTCTTCTGCCTCTTTGGAAAAAGCACAGAATTTACAGCGGTTGACGCAGAGGTTGGTGTAGTTGATATGCCGGTTAACGTTGAAATAGACCTTATCGCCGTTTTTACGCCGATTGGCCTCTACCGACAACTCACCGATGGCGAGCAGGTCGTTAGATTCGAACAGGGCAAGGGCTTCGGCGTCGGAGATGCGTTTATCCGATGCGACTTTTTCTTTTATGCTTGAAAACAACTGGTTCATTTTCTCTTCCCGAAGTTCAAATTCACCTCACGCCCGTTCGTTTACACTCACTCGAGACGCAGAGTCTCAGAGAAAAGCATTTAGAGGTTTTGAATATTAAGAATGTATCCTCTGGAACTTGTCGCGTTAGCTTTTATCTGGTTCTGTGTCTCTGTGCCTCTGTGCCTCTGCGCGAGGCCGCCTTTTTAGCTTTTATTGCCCCAGCGTTCGAACAACTGGTGCTCAATTCCCAGACTATCGAGGACCTTACCAACCACAAAATCAACCATATCCTCAACTGATTCCGGTTTCTGGTAAAAGGCGGGCATTGCGGGGAGGATCTGCCCGCCAGCCTGGGAAACTCGTAACAAGTTTTGCAGATGAATCTGGTTGAAGGGGGTTTCACGCGGCACCAGCAGAAGTTTTTTCTGCTCCTTGAGGGCAACATCAGCCACCCGCTCAAGCAGGTTGTCCGAGAGTCCGGCGGCAATCCGGCCGAGGGTTCCCATCGAACAGGGACAGATGACTACCGCATCAGGGGCATTGGAGCCACTGGCGACCGGAGCGAAGAAATCATCCATCGCGTAGGTCCGTAGATTATTCTGGGCAGAAAAATGTGCGCGTAACTGCAACAGAGTTTCCGCCGGGCCTGCCGCAAGCTGCAGACCGGTCTCATAGGCCAACACCTGCCGTCCGGCTGAACTCAGCAGCAGACTGACCACTTTTCCAGACCGCAGCAGCTCTTCAACCAACCGCAGACCGTAAATTGAACCGGAAGCCCCGGTTATGCCGACCAGAATTGTCTTCATCGCTTCAGACTACCGCATCCACCAAGGCAAAGACAAAAATCGTCACGCTGATATAACCATTCATATTGAAGAAGGCCGCATCCAGCCTTGACAGGTCATCCGGCTTGACCAGGCTGTGCTCGTAAAGCAGCAGTCCGGCCACCACCAGCACCCCGACAAAGTAGATCCAGCCGAGACCACTACCAGGAAGCACCAGCAGTAAAAAAAGCAGCATCAGGCCATGGAAGATGCGCACCAGCAGAAAAGATTTTTCGAGTCCCAGACGCGAAGGGATCGAATGCAGGCCACGCTCAACATCGAACTCAAAATCCTGCAGGGCATAGAAAATATCGAAGCCAGCGACCCAGAAGAGTACCGCCAGGCCTAAGGCCACAACCGGCCAGTCGAGGCGACCACGTAGAGCGATATAGGCCCCGATCGGCGCTGCGGCCAGGCAGATGCCCAGCACAATATGCGCATAATGGCTGAAACGCTTGCAATAGGCATAGAGGACAAAGAGGCCGATGGCAACTGGTGCGAGTATGAAGCAGAGGGGATTCAGCATCCATGAGGCAAAAAGGAAGAGGGCCAACGAGAGCAGAATAAACAACCAGGCTTCGCTGCGCAACACCTTGCCAGCCGGTATGTGTCGCTCAGCGGTGCGCGGGTTATCGGCATCAATCCCGGCATCAATCAAACGATTTAAGCCCATCGCTCCGCTGCGTGCACCAACCATGGCGATGCAGATCCAGAAGATCTGGTCAAAGCCCGGCAATACGCCAGCAATCAGCGAAGCGAGGACAACGCCGAGCAGCGCAAAGGGGAAGGCGAAGATGGTGTGGGAGAATTTGATCATCTCCAGCAGAGATCTGATTTTGTCGAATATCTGTTCGCGATTCATCGTTTTCGTCATCTATTTATCACGGGGAAAGGGACCAGTCGCACAGTTTACACCTGTCACACGCGGGCGGCAAGAGCTGAGCTTTCTTCCGCCCTGTAGCTCTGATATAGTTCGATTCATGCCAGAGATTCTAACCCAACATGGTCTGCTTTCGCTCTTTCTCCTGAGCTTCTGCGCTTCTACCCTGATCCCCCTTGGATCCGAGTGGCTACTGATCAGCTTATTGCTTGGGGGACAGGATCCTCTGACCAGCGTAGCCATCGCCAGCCTCGGCAACAGCCTCGGAGCCGTGACCAGTTATCTGATCGGTATCGGAGGAAGCTGTTGGCTGATAGAAAAACTGTTACGCATCAGCCCTCAGCAGCAACAAAGAGCGCAGAACGGGTTCTCACGTTATGGAAGCTGGGCATTGCTCTTTTCGTGGCTGCCGATCATCGGGGATCCGCTCTGCCTGGTTGCGGGGATACTGCGGCACAGCTTCATAAATTTTGTTATGCTGGTGGCGGTCGGCAAAACTGCTCGTTATTCGCTTGTCGCCACCCTGACCTTAACCGGCAAATCTCTACTCTGAGACACCCAATATATGCTCTATACCCCCGCATTCGCCGCGCTCTTCATAGCCAACCTGACGATAGTGGCAAGCTTTGCCGGCTTCTTCCTTTTCCCGCTCTTCATAACGGCCCATGGAGGGAACGAGACGGACATAGGCTTATTGATGGGAAGTTTTTCCCTAGCCTCAGCCGCCTGCCGCCCCTGGGTCTCGGAGATGATCGATCGGATCGGGCGGAAGCGCAGTTACACCACAGGTAGCTTGATCATGACGATTGCGCCACTCTTCTATCTCCCTTTTAGCGGCAACCTCACCGATTTTTTTTGGCTGCTTCTCCTGCTCCGAATAATTCATGGTATCGGGCTGGCGATCTGCTTTACTGCAATCTTTACCTTTATTATCGACCTGATTCCTGGTGAACGGCTCAACGAGGGGATCGGGATGTTCGGCATTTCAGGTTTGATCGGCATGGCGATAGGTCCAGCCTTAGCTGAACTGGTCATCGAACTCGGTGGATTCTCAGCGCTCTTCATCTGCGCCACAGCTTTGGCGGGGCTAGGCCTGCTCCTTCACCTGCCGGTCAAGGAGATCGAACGCCCAGTTGTTGAGCTCACGACAAACCATAGTTTTTTCAAATTATTAATGAAACGTAAACACCTGCTCATTGCTCTGATGACTGGAGTCTTCGGTTTTGGTCTCGCCGCGACAGGAACCTTTGTTGCGCCCCTTGCCGAGCAAAGAGGCATCGGCTTTATCTCAAGCTACTATCTCGCCTATTCAACAGCGGCCATCAGTATCCGTTTCATTGCCGGTCGCCTTGCGGACCGTTTCGGCGAAGAGGGATTACTCCCCTGGGGGATCTTTCTCGCCGTCGCTGGGCTACTGTGTCTTCCCTATACAAGTGGCAGCACACTTCTTCTGGTCAGCGGATTGCTCTTTGGTACTGGTCATGGCCTGATATTCCCCTCGCTTAACGCCATGGCAGTCCGCGGTGAAGCTTATGAGGTCCGTGGCAAGGTCACCGGTATTTTCACCGGAAGTATCGATGGCGGGATCTTTGTCGGTTCTTTGACTTTAGGTCTAATTGGTGAACTGGCGGGACTGAGCACACTATTTTTCTGCGCCGGTGGCATTATGCTCCTAGCCTTCCCCCTATTTCTCCTGCGCAGCCGTTGATTCTTCCTGTTGCCCGATTCGACGTGCCAACATAATCCCTAATATGAGGAACACGACAGATCCGACGAAAAGCAACATGCGATGTTGGACTCCGGCTGAACCGATCCCACCAAGCAGGACAAAGGCAATCAAACCAGGGAGTATCCCCACAAATGTGCCGATAGCGTAGTCACGGTGACTGACTGCCGTTAACCCGCAACCGTAGTTGACCGGATCGAAAGGCAGCATCAACAAACGTAGGATCAAGACCGTCACTAACCCGTTGGCAGCAAGCCGTTTTTCCCATTTGTGCAGCGAGATCTCAGCCTTTTTCTTTGCCCAGTCCCGTCCAAACCAGCGCGCGACGCTGAAGGCCACATTGGCGCTGGCATTTTCACCGATAATCGTAAAAAGAATGCCTAACAAAGGGCCAAACAGCAGCCCCGATGTAACAGTCAGCAGGGTTGCGGGGAAGAGCAGGAAGGGGCGCAGAGCATAGATTAGGATGTAGAGGCTTGCGGCCTTCCACACTCCAAAATGTGCAAGTCGATCCTCTAGCCAATATGGAATCTCCTGAAGTGACAGGTCGCTTAGCTGCCACAGGATAATAGCCGCAACCAGCAGCAAACCCCATAGTCCGCCAAGCAGCCATTTCAGTTTCATTTCTCTCACCTAAAGATCAAATTCTGCCCAGATCGGGCAATGATCATTTATATACATCACCAAAATTCTCCTTAAATTTCGAAGAGATCGCATATATCAATACGACCTCATTTTCGATTGTGCCTTAGTTGTGCCTAGCTTGTGCCAACGCATAGATTCATCACTGAAGTGAAGTGATGTTTGCCCTGCTCGGCACAACTGCTTTGCGGTAAATAACCGACACTCAACCTAGGCACCTAAATGCATCTCAAGTGAAAAGTTGGTTTCAATCAAAACCTGACTTCTTTAGATCTGTCTGTTTTTCCATGCTGACATGGTTGTCAATATCAGGTCCAAGCATAGCTAACCAGTGCTCGCCAAGTTTCGTCGCCAGTTGAGGCAAGGCCTTTTCAATCAAACCAGACTGGCTCAGCGTCAGATCAAAAGAATGAAGATCGATTATCTGTTTGAGGTGCAGAAAGTGGCTCTCTGCGACTTGTACACTTATGGTCGTGAGCATCCCGTCTGCCAGCATTTCTTCTGTCACCCCGAGAATCTGAAGCTGAGCAGGAAGACTTTCAGGTGAAAGCCCCGGAACTCTGCGCAGAATTGTTTCCACCTGCTGCGCAAGAGTCTTCTCAAGACGACTGCTCCCAGTCACCCATGCTGCCGGTTTCTGACTATCAACGGAGGGGGCTGCTTCGGCATTGATTGATGATTTCGTCTTTATGACAGGAGAGAGGTTACCTACCGACTCCCTTGACAGGTCTGCGCTGACCGAAGAACTGACGCTGGGAGTAGCAGCATCGCTCGTTTTAGCCTGCTTGTCGCGTGCGGCCAGGGTGCCCCACAAAGCTGCTCCAAACAGTACTGCCATTAATAACCAGACTAATCTTTTTTTTGGGGTTTTTTCAATCGGCAATGAATCGGGCTTTGAACAGGAAGATTGAGCACAAAACAGCTCAGACAGAACCTCAGCAACCGTAGAAACTGCATGCAAGCGATAACCTTGCTGACGTAAATCCTCGATCTGCTGGCTCAAGGCAGTAGGATCAGCCTCTTGGTCCAAATTGGCTTGCGGGTAGAATATCCAGCCCCCTACTGGCAAGGTTTTAGCTGCCCCTTCCAGTTTGGTAGCTAATCCCTTGATTGCTTCAATCTGACCATTTCGAGCAGTGATAACTCCTGTTGCAGCGACCGGTCCGGGGTCATGCCCCATAAGCAACTTTGCCAATGCAACTGCTAGCGCGACTCCGCCACTTTCACCTGTTAAGGCATCGCCTTTGGATAACCCCGCAAGATCAATCCCGGCGGCAAAGGGTTCGGGTTTTCGGCCACTAGTTTCGGCCCAGCGATAGAAAACCGCCGCCGCCCGTTGAGCCGATTCCTGAAACGAACTGTGGCAGTCGGTAATCATATAGACATCAGCCGGATTACCACCCACCCTGGCTGGCTGGTTGCGGGAGACAACGATCTCCACCGCTTGTCCGCTAGTAAACAGAATCCAGGTTCCCGACATGATTAGACGGTATCCTTGGCAAAGATCACGGTCCAGGCAGTGAGATCAAACTGATCCAGATTGTCGACATTGCGTGCAAACTGGCCATTATGGATGCGCCCTCTCAGTACCACTTCAGCATTGCGGTCGCGTAGAATCGCGACCTGTTCTTCATACCCGGATTTATGCGGATCACAAACCTTAAAGACCATCAGCACCCGCTCGGGATTATCGATCTGTGGCATGACATCGATAGAGAATCGTCCACATTCACTCTTCAGTTTAAATGGAGATTTTTCACCGGAATCCGCCGCCTGCAAAAAACCATGGCTGATTGCCACTTCCGACGGTTTTTCTGAATAACACACCGATTCATCCGCAACGGCAATCGCCTTTCGCCAGGCCGACCATTCCTGAAGGCACAACGGGCACTTGGCCAGATGTGTCATCTCTATGCTGGTCGCCTGACTCAGACCACCATCTTCAGCTAACAGGCATAATTTATCATCACTCAGATGACCAGGACTTGCACTGTCAAGTTGCCACAGGTGCAGCGCTTCAACAACCGAATCCAATTGTTTCATCTGTCTTCTCCTTCTGACTCAAGGATTGTCTGCCAACCCTGCTCTGGCCAACCCTTTCCATGGATACATTCGCGCACCCAGGCCGCCGCTTTTTTCTGTTTAAGACGAATATTTTCCATGGTGCATGAAAAGCTTGCGGCCAACTCCTTTAAACTTAAATCGTGGAGTGTACGACTTTCCAGAATGATGCGCAGATCGGGCGATGGTAGGCTGCCGAGACACTCATTGATGATCTGCCACATCTCTTGACGCAGGGTCCTTTCAGCCGGGCCGATCTCCCCGGCAGTCAAAACGATACCCAGCTGCATATCATCGTCAGCCGTGGATTCTGTATCCAACGATGGCACCAGAACCGGCAGCTGACGCCGCCAGGAAGTCACTTCGGCCAGCGACCAATTTAAGGTTTCAGCCAAGCGAATTTCTGTCGGGTCAACCCCCTCTTTCTGCAAGGAGTAGCGAGCCTCTTCCAACTGTTTAACCTTCTGGTAATCCTCTTGCCCGACCGGAGCCTGTTTACGAATCTCGTCCAGCATCGCACCACGGGCCCTCAACTTCATGTAGGGTAGCCAGGAGCCTTTTGATGAATCAAACTTTTTACGCGCCTCCAGTAGGCCGATTACCCCATGGTGCATCAGGTCATCTTGCTCAAGTTGCACATCATGGCTTCGACTGCAATATCGGAAGTACACCACTTTTGAAATCTTTTCGATCTCAGCGTACTCTTGCCCAGTAATCAATTGGCCTAACGTTCCCATCGGTTCGCCTCGTAAATGTTATATCGAAGGAGAAACAAATATTTCAAGCATGCAACTTATGCTACCGGGACTATGAATCAATCGAACAGAGGATGAAAAACAGCTTCTACTTCTATCGCCAATTCACCAGATTGATCATCTACAATCCGGATCAAGTGATCCTCGACCCAATTGATGTTTTCTGCTGCGAATTTGCCTAATTTTGTGACATCAAAAATTCGATCGAAACAGCTCAAAATAATTTTACTCTCTCTACTGCCATTCTCCTTTTCACAGGCGACGTTTTTCATGTCCTCCGAGCCTAACTCAACTATCTCTCCCGACTCAGGTTGCTTACGATCCCAAAGATTAAACGCCAAAGAAAGAACCTTACCTTTTATCTCCAGCTTTTGATTCGCAGAAGCCGAGCAATTCAATAACATAACGCGATTGTCAATGCTCACCTCATTCCCAAGGAAGGTAAAACAGAGAGAATTATCAAGCCTCAATTGTGACGTAGCATTCACGGCCCCAAAAATAAGACAATTTTTAAGAGAAATATTATTGCCGAAGAGATTCCCAAAAATGACCACATTTTCAAGTCTTACCTTTTTCGCGCTGACGTCACCAACAATACGAAAGCTCGTCCGGCGCCCACCACTCGACTCCATAAGCAGGCTTTCATTGACCATGACCGGGCCTTGGATCACCCCCACCCCTTGTGGGCTCGCGACAAAGGTTCCAGAACCCAGGGCGAGCAAAGAGCCGCGCACAGAAAATGGAGTTCCTGTCGCTTCGACATTCGTACAAAGAACACCACCTTCAATACTCCCCTCCGGGTTTATTCGCACATCAAAACGACCAACATCAACAACCTTTTCCGGCAGTATTGGTCTACTGTGAATACCATTTACGGTGATTCCATAACCATCCCTATCAACATTTTGCATTATGATTTCCCCAAGATCTAAATTTTTAAGAACAAAAATTAGCGTGCAATTGCTCAGGACCAAGCTCTTCGAACCTCAGGTTCTCTGTAAGAGCATCACCATAAAACTGGCTCGGATTATTCAAATATTTTTCCATCCAAGCTGCCCGGCCAATCAGGTCGCCCTCATTATTAGCAGTTGGTGCAAAGAAAAACTGCCGCTGCAATTGACCATCTATTTCATACTCCACAGCTATTACCGGAGCCTTTATTTCCAATGATTCTTTAACTTCAAGATGAGCAAGAGCCGCCGCACGTTCCCTTGCTTCGGCTAATAATTCCTTATAGAAACCCAACCCATAGCGAATTTTCTGAAAAGCTTTATCAAAGGCTAATTTGCGACATTCGCGCGATCCAAGACCAACACCATTTGCCAACTGCAAGGTTGGAATCACCTGTTCTGCCATCGGCAGATGGATTGCACTCATAAAGAATTTACGCGTCAAATTCATAACTGGGGCATCAAGAAGGTCGACGGAACTGTTGGTTTCTTGATCTATCTTACGAAGATATCCCCTCTTCTCATCATGGATTTTTGAAACCGTTCGCTTCAACTTCTCCTCAATTCGATTGACCTGCTGCAACTCTTCCTGAATTTGAATATCTTTGCTGGCGAGGGTCCCCTTTTGATTGGCGATCGCAATCAACACCTGGGCCCTGATATTGTCCGACAGAGCATTCTGAACCGCCTTAGTCTGAATCTGAATCAACTCGGGTAATTTCTTGATAGGTGCCAGTGCATCAAACAACATCTCAGACTGCTTCTGCATCCCCTTTACTAAAGTTTTCAATTGCTCGTTAAGAGCTTGAATAATCTTTTCCATTCCACCACCTCCTTGGTCCATGACGACTAATCCTTAATCTCGGAACGACCACGATCATAATCAGAGGTCCCTGTCACCGATTGCTTCACGTCACCCCATTTCTGACCAATCATTCCAGTTACATTGGGAAAACTTGGTTTATAGGCACCACTCTTTCGGGCCATTGCCCGTGTCGCAGAACTACTTTCCAAACTGGTCTTAGCAATCGATGCCGTATTTTCCGAAATTTGCCCCAACTGCTGAGTCATTTGTCCGGTATTTTCGGCGATCTGAACATTGCTGGTTGCAACGGCCTGCATATTTTGAGACATCTCACGCATGATCGCCATCCGCGCTTCTTCGTCCTCACGCGCCATTTTAGCCAGATCTTCCATCTTGATATCTGCCTGCTGAAGCATTTCATCGATGGACTGGTTAAAGCTGGTCAGGGTCCGATTTCGGTAATCAGAAATTTCGTTAACCACCGTATTAATTTCTGAGCTGATAGTATCCAGGCGACTACGATTGACGCTCTCAAAAGAACCCAACTCTGCCATCAACAAGCCGATGGTACTCTTAGCCGTCTCAACCCCCGAAGAAATATCGCGAATTCTGTTCTGGATAAGACTCGAAGCCTGTTCAGAACTATCGATTGTTTCACGAATTTCCCGTTGCTCATCACCGAGAATTTCCATCTTGCGTTTTTCCGCATCAAGATAAAGCTTAAGGCGATCCACACGATTTTCTTGCAGGAGTCTATCCATGGTTGGGAACAACAGGTTGTCCAGCATCTTATGAACCGGAAACGGAGTGCCCGTTCGGTTCCCGCAGACTGGGCACTCCCAGTAAATTCCACCGGGCACTGGTTTCATGCGGGTCGCCATGTCGAGTTTAGGGTAGCCATTTTCTGAATTCCACTCAGAATTAGCGGTCGCATCGATCGCCTCCTGATTGCATTCGGGGCAATAACAATTGTAACTGGTAATCGTTGAAAGGCGTTCGAGATCATCCGAAAACGGCTTGATCATATCCACAAATGAAGCTTTTCGGGAGGAGTCAAGCGTCCCAAGAACCTCGCCGATTTCGCTGCCGAACTGATCAAGAAACCGTTCAGCAGAAAGAGCTTCATTCTCACTCCCCTGCGAACTGAACTCACCCTCTATCTGCCGAATAATTGATCCGATATCTGTCATTTCAGTCAGAGTTGCACGCACCGGTGAAAAGCCTGGGGATTCAAGTTTCGCCAATTCAAGGAGTTCAAACAATTCCTCCTTGGAAAGAGATAACAGATGATAACTTTCTTTTCGGGACTCCAAATTATCCAGAACCTCACATATCTCTTCAAGGAGAGAATGCAATTCTGTCTCTTCCGAAAAGATCGGATGCTCCAACTCATCAGTAACCCGAACCAGTTTGCGTGAATCGGAAGACATCACGGCTGGCATCGATTGAGACATCTGACGATACCGCTGCAGCATGTTTTTTAACTTCTCAATATTTCGTTCGGAATAAAAGTCAATCTCAACAGGATTGGTATGACCAGAACGGTTAAAAAGATAACAGCCATTCACACCATGAAAGGGTTCAAAAATAAATGTTCCTGCCTTTATACTCTTGATCTTGATCTTTGGTTTGTAGCTGGAAAAAGCAACTTGAGCGCGGTTATCCTGGCGGGAACAAATCCACCAGAATAGGACGCCGGAAAATGCGAGGAATCCAGAGATTATGGGGTAGGTATTCTGACCACTGGAACCAGAAACAACCGGTAGTTTTCCCATTTTGAAAGCGACAAACAAAGCTGCAGCTCCTACCAGAGCCAGTAAGCATAAAAGAATCCCGGACTTGCCCCTGGATCGGGCTTTTTCTTTATAAGCATGCAGCCGTCCGACCTGTTCAATATCTTCACGATAAAGTTTTTTTTGCAGAGCACGAACCAAGTCCTGAGGTTTAACCGAAACAGATTCCATATTCTCCTCCCAAACAATCCCCAACCAGAAAAATCAAATTATTTATTTAAGTGCCCAACCGGAAAGTCCAGTTGGGCAGGGGGTTCCAATCAATTGCTACAGAAAAACTCTTGCTTAAGTCCCATCAAAAATAAATGGTCTTTATTCAAAACCCTTTTTGCCCGCTTGTTCTTTGGATATTGTCAGGTTACGGTCAATAACAAACTGAATTGAACGACTATTGGTTTTACCGGTCCGCATGCCGCGCAGCATGGCGACTTCGTCGGCAGTGTAGCGGTAAGGAACACCCTTCAAGGTAATATCACCGTTTGCGGCAACAACATCCTTGATCATCTTCATAATATTAGCTTGCAAGCGGAATGGCTCGGTATCTTCAATCTGGAGACGCCAGGCAGAATAGCTACCTTGAGGGTTATTCGGCGTCATACGTGAACCAGACCGGGTGGCCTCAACCACACCATTGACGGTATTCACAATCTTGCCAAAAATCTCGGCCTCTTCATATTGAGTCGCACCATCCAGACGCACTTCGATGGTGTCCTGATGTGCGCGGATATTCTGCTGTAAAGAGGCACCATTGGTTGCCGAAGTTTCCTGTGGTGTCACAACTGCCAGGCTATCACCCTGTTCACCGCGCCAGGTGGTCAACCTGCGCCCAACCAGATCGCCGACCCATTTTTCAACTTCGACAATCGCTTCATCCCGATCACGCCGAGTTACTTTGTAGATTTCACTCAGCCCGGCACCCAGGTCGCGGCCACCAGCATCGTAACCTTCGCCATCCAGAATGACCGTTGCCTTCTTGTAGCCATCAGCAGTCGTCTTGATTTTAAGCTTCATCCAGACGATATAGGCGGCATCGACCCCATACTTTTCACACAACTCACGACTTGCCAAAACGGAGTCTTCCCTGGCCCGCTCCATGACGCGATCAAACTCGCGCTCGATGTTCTCTTTGGCAAATGGATTGATGACTTCAAAACCATCACGACCAAGGTGATTATTGATAAAGCGCATGGTGCGGCGGTAATGCTCTTCGGCCATGCCGCCCTGCGAGGCATCAACCCCCTCTTCAGCATAAAAGGGTAAAACAACAATCCTTACCGGGGCTGCAAATGCCTGGCTGGCCATCAACAGTAAGGCCAAAGAAAGAGTTATGATAGACGTCCACTTCACCCCTGCCTGCTTCATTGAATACTTCATGTTTATCTCCCTTGTGAAAAATCTCAGTTTAAGTGTTTGATAACTAACCTATCGAAGGTTGAACATTCTTTTCAAAATATTATTTAAACTGCGCCAAAACCATCGCTTCATTGCCGACCATCAACGGTGTCTGCTTACGATTGGACTCACTCTGTGCAGTGAAGGGAACATATTTCGCCAGATAAGTATTCAGCTCACCGGCAGTAACCGACTTGTTCTTATCACTGTCTGCCGCGCCACCTAACCCTTTGAGAAAAAAGTAGGTAAACAGGCTATGGCGTTTTTCCGGATACCAGGTTGCGACCTGATCCTTGTCCGCGCTGGAGAAGACCACCCCATTGGCGACCTCTTGCAGGGCGCGCACATTTTTGACCATCGCCGGGCTGATGTTTTTGAATAGCGCCCCACTCGGTGAATCGCCCGAGAAACAGGCGTCGAGCACCACGGTCAGGCTTTTCGCATGCAAGCTGGACAAGGAACTATAAAACAGATCAAGCGGATAACCGTTGTTAGCTATGTAGTCAGCCTCGGCATCGATCGGCACCAGATAGGCGCTCTTGCCGTCCGGGCCGGGGGCACCATGACCGGTGTAATAGACGAATACTTCTGATTCACCCGGCAGAATCGAGTTATGCAACCGCCCTTTGGGGTTTTCGCGCGTCCCGAAAATATTACGCAGATCCCCGCTGGTGGTATCGGTGCGGAAGATGATGTTCTTCTCGACGAAACCCATCACCTGAATCAGGTAACGTTTCATGAATTCGGCATCTCTGCCTGCGTAGCTCACATCACCAATGCCGCGATTCTGGCGCGCGTAGTTCTGATTACCAATCACCACCGCAATCGCGAAGGTGCGTTGCTGTTTCCCCTGCGGAATCTGGCTGTCGATATCCACGCTTAAATCGACGGCCTCGACCGTAGCCTTATTCAGCTGGCCGATCCCGGCCAACAGATCAGCACTGCGACCACCAGAACCGTTACGTTGACTTTTCAACTTCTGCTGCGGCTTGGGTACCTCGATGCTCTTGGCATCGGCCAGTAGTGCATTCCACAAATCTGTCGCCGCTTTCTGAACGACCATATTTTGCGGATATTTTTCGGCCAGCTCCTTGGCAGCAGCATAGGCCGGAAGGCCATCACCCTGCTGGAACTGTTCATAATAACCGCGCACCAGATCAGCGAACACGCCGTCTTCAACCTGAGAAAACTCATCAGCCTTTTGGGCAAAGCGCTGTTTGCCAGCGCTTGCAGCCTTAAGGGCTTCATCGAAGCGTTGCAAGCGTAGCAACACCTCGGCACGCACAACCGCTGCGTCGGGCGAAAAATCCGCCTTCTGTAACGCACTAAGGCCCGGCTCGATCTGCCCTTGTTGAATTTGCATCAGGGCAGTGGCAAGATACTTGTCGAGCAACTGGGCATGTAGATCATTTAGCGATTTATTACTCGAAAATTTTGCGGTTTGTTCGGCCGCCAGTTGCAGGGCATCGAAGTTCTTTCCGTTAGCCACCAGTGCGTCAATCAGGGTCAGCTGCACCTCGGCCTTGCCTGACTCCTGCCGGGCAGCTTCTCGTGCCAGTTCCAGCGCACGCGGCGCATCGCTCCCCGTTTGCAGCAGCACCGCCGCCAGATTGTTACGCCAGACCGCCGTTGCCTCTTTGCTCTTAACCGCTTGCTCCAGCAGCGGGAGCGCATCGTTTGGGCGACCATAATTGGCATAGGCCATCCCCAAATTGTACTTGAGGCCAGCATCCTCAGGGCAGAAGCTTTGCGCCTTGATAAACAGTTTGAGACCTGCGGCCTTATCCTGCGCTGAGGTTTCCGCCGCCTGCTTGGCCACCTGCCAGGCGATTTCGCAGGTGTCGGCGGCCAAGGTGGGCGAGCTGAGAAGCAGCAGAATGATAAGTTGAATGATCATTTTTTTCATGACGGACTCCTGTTGATGCATTTATCGAGCGAATCATCCAAAATTCAAGACTCCCCGTAGGGGCGACGCATGCGTCGCCCTGTTTGAAAACTCCACACACCATCGCCGACGGCGCAACGACCTTGGTGACGAGCAACAATCATGGGCGACGGTGCAACGACCTTGGGCGAGGCATGCCTCGCCCCTACGTATCATGAAGGTAGGTTGGGTGATTTTCGTCATCCGCCCATTTCCTGGGATTGTCCTCGATGTATTGACGGATGTTATTCAATTCACGATCATCGCGAATGACCCGTTCATAATAATTTCGTTGCCACACCGAACCACCCGGGGCTTGGCGGGTTTGGTTGATTCGCCGAGTAACGGCCGATTTGAATGAACCCACAATCGCCGCAATGGACCCTGATTTCGAACCCGATTCACGTAGGGGCGACGCATGCGTCGCCCTGGTGTTTTCATCAGACCCACAATCGGGTGTAATTCTGGAACAGGGCGAGGCATGCCTCGCCCCTACGTTGGGCAAACCATGGTTCAATATGATGATGCCGTGAACATGATTGGGCATCACAACAAATTCATCCAATGCCACTTGCGAAAAATGATTTGGTAAATGTTCCCAACATTCACGCACGATCAATCCCCAATAATTTAACCGCATCACCCCATCAACCAGGTTACCGAACACAGATTCACGTTCATGGGTGCAGATGGTGATAAAATACGCCCCGGCACCAGAATAATCGAAATCCCACAGACGGATCGACCGCCGATGGTGAATTTCCGGATTATATGACATGCATCCCCCCCTTGCACCAATGTTCATGTTTACCAACCTGCGCCCGGTCCTGATCCACCACCGTAATCGTGAGCACGGCATGCCGTGCCCCTACGAAAGTATTTTCTTTTGTCGACCCTATGGGGCCTTGCGGCCCCAAACTGAAGCGGCACATCCAGCGCTTGGGCTGCGGCGTCCCGCCTTGCCCCGGCGCCTCCTGTCGCCCCTTCAGCTCACTGAACTGGGGGGAGAACCAAGCGGAAGCCGAGGTAGTAGTTGCGATTGCCAGGCCTGAACCTGATACGATTCGCCGGGCGCACGTAGGTCGCACCGTTGCCCCAGCTGCCGCCGCGATTCACGCGGTTGGCGCCCTTACTAGGCCCTTGCGGATTATTACGAGGACTTTTTGCGTAATAATCATCGGCATACCAGTCGCCTGTCCATTCCCAAACATTGCCACTCATATCATACAGCCCCAGCCCGTTCGGCTGTTTCTTGCCAACAGGATGCGTTTGTCTACTAGACAAAAATCCGCCGCTGTTGCCCCGATACCAGGCCACAGCATCCACATCGTTGCCACCCGCGTAGGTCTCATCCTTCCCGCCGCTGCGCGCGGCGTACTCCCATTCGGCTTCGGTCGGAAGCCTGTAGTGCTTGCCGCTGCGGCTGTTTAATTTGCTCAGATAATCTTGCGTGTCATTCCAGCTGACCTGCTCGACCGGGCGGTTGTTCCCTTTAAAATTCGAGGGATTGCTGCCGGTAATCTTCTGGTACTGATCCTGAGTCACCTCATACTTGCCGATATAGAAATCATCAACACAGACCTCGTGCACCGGCTTTTCATCATTTGCACCAGAGTTCGAGCCCATCTGAAAACACCCCCTCTTGACCGCCACAAACTCCATGCCGGTGGTCGGATCGGTAAAGTTTGCGCCGCTGCCAGCACTGGTTGTTGGCTGATTTTTGCCTCGCAGCTCAAACCCGGGGACAAACCCGGCCAATACCGTTAATGGTATAAGCAACAAAAGACCTAATCCAATGATAGATTTCATTTGCCCTTTTCTCACATCTAGAAGATTAACGCCCCCCGACCACCTTCGGAGTCAACATCCATTTCCTCCTACCAGCCGCCGGGCGGTCCTTCCATTTTCGCCCTGAAGATTCAGGGACAGGATAGCGCTCGGTTCAGGGGGCGGTATCCACCTACCCGCTGAGCTGAGGGGAGAACCAAGCGGAAGCCGAGGTTGTTGTTGCGATTGCCAGGCCTGTTCCTGTTACGATTCGCCGTGCGCACGTTGGTCGCACCGTTGTTCCAGCTGCCGCCGCGATTCACGCGGTTGGTGCCCTTTAGAGTGCTACCCCATAGTCTTGAATAATTTTCCTGCGTAAAGCTTTTGCATCTGCCCCACGGGTGAACTCGATCAACGGCAAAACATGACGGACCAATTGTGACTCGTCCCATCGGCCATCGAGCAGCTGCGTTTCATATTGCTGCAATTTATGCCGAAACCGCTCCCCGCTGCGCCGGGTCAGGTGGATGTGGCCAGGTGCTATGCGAACGCCGAGAAAAGGAATCCCCAACTGACAGCGGTTCAGCTGGATATTCTGTTTCAGCGTAAGCTGTAACTCTTCGGCAAGAAACCTTTGAATCTGCGCCAGCAGCTCGTTAAGTTGGTTACGGGTGGCACCGAACACCAAAAAATCATCCATGTAGCGCAGGTAACAACCTGTGCCGAGATCATCCTTCAACCAGTGATCGAGCCTGCCCAGATAAAAATTAGCCAGATGCTGCGACACCAGATTACCGATCGGCAAACCTTTGCCTGGGGCAGTGCTGTAACTGTCGAGAATTTGCGTAAACAGGACGAGCAATCGGCGGTCCTTGATCCTGCGCGCCAGCATGTCGAGCAGAATTGAATGATCGATACTGTCAAAATATTTGCGGATATCGAGTTTCAGATACCAGGGGTGACATCGCGCAAATTCTTGCGCCCGACTCACTGCTTTACGCTGCCCTTTCCCGAGCCGACAAGCGTATGAATCATAAATTGCATAGCGATCAAGCACCGGATCACAAACATTCATGATCGCGTGATGCAAGACCCGCTCTTTAAAAGCCGCCGCACAGATCTGTCGCTGTTTCGGATCGAAAACCTCAAAAAACCGGTAATCACCAACGCTGATTGAGTCATCGAGCAACTGTTGTCGTAGCAAGGACAGATTTTCCGAGCACCGATGCCGGTACAGCACAACATCGCGTCGGTCACTTTTGCCCTTACAAGCTTTGTGAAACGCCAGCCGCAGGTTGTCCGGTTCAGCTATCTGCTGATACAGGTTCCCCACCCTCTTCATAATTATCTCCCGCGATAATTTCCAGCACCGCATCGGCGTATTTATCAAGCCGTCCCTTGCCGACACCATCGATCTCAGCAAGTTGGTTTCGACCTTTAACCCGCTGTTGAGAAATGGTCGCCAGTTGTTCATTGGTGAAAATGGTATAAACCGGCACAGCTTCTTGTTCAGATGTCTCTTTGCGCCATTCCCGCAGTCTTACAAACAGAGCAAAATCTTCTGAGTTCAATAGTTCGCGGTAATCAACCCGGTTGCGCGGTCGAGGTTTCTTATCCACTGGAGTTCCGTTTTCACCACTCAGATATTCCACCGCCAATGCCCAATAAGAATTCTCACCCTGACTGACAAATTCACGATTCACATTGAGTACCCGGTTTCTGCGCAGGAAACGATTAAAATCTTCTGCAGCCTCGTCTGGCATGACTGCCGAAATACGAAAAAATTTGTATTGCATATATGAACACTCTCAAAACGGATTGCGGTCAACAAAACGCACCTAAAACAGAATAATTAGTCTTGCACCGCTGACGCGGTGGGCTGCATGATAAAAACATGCTCCAGCACTTATCCAGCGCTGAGTCTGCGGCTTCCAGCCTTGCCTTGGCGCCTCCTGTCGTGCTTCCGCACTGCTTGCCTCTAGGGGAGAACCAAGCGGAAGCCGAGGTTGTTGTAGCGATTGCCAGGCCTGTCCCCGCTACGATTCGCCGTGCGCACGTAGGTCGCACCGAGGTACCAGCTGCCGCCGCGATCCACGCGGTTGGCGCCCCCGCCTGGCCCCTGCGGATTTTTGCGGGGGCTTTTCGCATAATAGTCATCGGCGTACCAGTCACCGACCCATTCCCAAACATTACCGTTCATGTCATACAGCCCCAAGCCGTTGGCCTTCTTCTGCGCGACCGGGTGAGTCTGGTCACCGCTATTGCCAGAGTACCAGGCGAAATTGGCAAGTGACGATTCACTGCTGGTGCCGGCCCACTTCTCGCTCTTCCCCCCGCTACGTGCTGCGTACTCCCACTCGGCCTCCGTCGGAAGCCGGACACCTTTACTGGATTTTTCCGTCAGCCAATCAACATAAGCACTAACATCGTTCCAACTGACACAGGCGACCGGGTGGGTGTCTCCCTGGCGAAAACCCGGATCACGCCAACTTTTGTCTCTTTCTTTGTTCCACTTCGAGCCTTTCCAAACGTAACAACCGTCATCCTTTTCCGCGTCAGTCCGGTAGCCGGAGGAATCGATAAACTGACGAAACTGGCCAACGGTCACTTCGGTCTTACCTATGGAATAATCATCAACACACACCTCATGTACCGGTTTTTCATCGTCCTGCCCGTCACCAAAGGTATCACCCATCTGAAAACACCCCCCCTTGACCCGAACAAACTCCATGCCGGTGGTGGGGTCGGTGTACGAATTTCCAGAAGCTGATGAACGCAACGGTACTTGAACCTTTTCAGGCTGTTTCTGATACGCCTCCCACCCGGGATAGAAGTCAGGGATCAGGGAGGCAAAAACCAGGTTCACCGAACAAATGGCGATGGCCACAATTACCAATGTGAAATAACGAATCAACATGTCTATCCTCAAATATGGCTCGAATGGAAAAGGAAGCCAGCAGCTACACTAACGACCGCGCCTTAGCAATCCGCTGCGCCAGCACCTGCTCAATCCGCCCGACAATCACCGGATTAGCAAACTGCTGACGGTATTCTTCAGCTAATCCCGGAGCAACCGATTCAATCTGCTCAACCAAACCCAATAACTCCCGCTTCACCCCGCGCAGCCCGATGCCAACCTCATTCGCAAACTTGGCCAGGTCACTTGCCGAAAGGTAACGTGGATCTTTCTGCCCACCCATACGCATGGCGAATTTGTTATTCACCTGGCGTTCATAGACAGCGGTAGAGATCAGATCGTAAAAAGGGGTCAACCGCACCTGCCCATCGGCATACAGAAACGAAATATTCTTGGCGTGAGCATCAGCATTGCCGATTAAAAAGTTGAACAGGGCCCAACGCAGCAGCGCGGCGACATCGGCCAGCGGTTCATCGGACCAGTCACGCAACAGCGCAAAGCAGGTGGCAAAGCTGGGGCCGCCTTCTTTTTCGTACTTGCTGGCCGATTCTACGCCGAGCGCCTGGCAGAAATCCTCTTGATGCAGGCGGGTAAAGCCACTATCTACCTGCCGCCGGTCATAACGCTCAATGAGGAATACCGGTGAACCTCCGACATCAATCGCTGTAGCTCGGGGTACGTTCAGTCCCACCCGATCTGCCAGATTCATGCAAAAAGCTTCATTGACGACCGTGTTCTCCAGTTTAGTAATCGGCGTCTTGAGAATATGCGTCGATGCTGCATCCCCTTGGGCAATAAAAAAGCTTGTGCCGTCGTAATGCACTGGCAGCTTGTTCTGCGCACCGGCCAGCGACAGCCTCACCCCTTCGTCATCTGCCAAAAAAGGGTGGGTCGGTAGATTCTCCAACTCGGCAGCCAGCTCGGCATCGCTGATCGGCCGATAGCCACCTTCGGCCCCTGGATCTTGGCCAGTCGGCAGCAGCCGAACCGCGCCAGCGCAATCGCCACCAAGCTCTGTTAACAGGGCAAAGATATTCTCCTTTGAAACCCCCAACTTGCGCGCAACTTGAGTCCGCACATCCCCTTCGGGGAGCAGGTTTTCAAAGAACGCCCGTGCTGCCGTATCAGCAAACACTGGGTTCGTTCCCGAGCGATCCAAAGGCAGATGGCGCGACAATGGCAGTGCATCTTTTATTTGCAGATACTCGTGAAGATAGCTGAACGACAACACTCCTGCGTTGCGCACCAGTTGCCCAACCGGCTGACGGTTCAGGTAGACATCAAGGGTTTCCATCTAACGGCCTTTGAATGGGCTGCTTGAGCGGGGATAGATATAGACCTCAAGCCCCATTGATTTAAGCACCTGCAACACCCGACCGATCTCGGCGGTCTCCTTGCCGTTTTCAAGCTGGGAAAGAAATTTGGTCCCCACTCCTGAAAGCCCGGCGGCATCTTCTTGCAACACGCCTAGTTGTTTGCGCTTACGGCGGACCATCTGACCGATCTCTGCTACGGTTACAACCTGCCCGTAATTTTCTTCACTATTTTCGTGATTGTTTTTATCCATGCCAATTCCCATCATCCATGCCTATTTAACAATTTGTCCGTACGGGAATTTTCATGTGGTTAGCGCCTCAAAGTCAAGATATTTGTTCGATCGGACATATTCATATTGATTTAGTCGCCACTTTCCTCTTTTTGTCCGTTCGGACAAATAAGGTCCCCCCTCATCCGGCCTTTGGCCACCTTCTCCCTCATGGAGAAGGGTTTCCTACTTCAACTGCGCCAGCACCGCATCACCATTACCGGTCATCAGTGGTTTTTGCTCACGGTTCGCTTCGCGCTGGGCCCAATAGGGGACTTCCTTTTGCAAATAGGACTTCATTTCGGTCGCAGTGATCGACTTATTACTGTCGCTGTCGGCCCCACCACCTAAACCCTTGAGGAACCAGTAGGTGAACATGCTGTGCCGTTTGGCTGGGTACCAAGTTGAGACCTGATCCTTATCAGCGCTGCTGAAGATGACAGTATTGGCGACTTCGCGCAGCGGGTTGATGTTCTTAACCATCGCCGGGCTGATGTTGTCAAACAGGGAACCAGCCGGTGAATCGCCTGAGAAACAGGCGTCAAGCACGACGGTTATGCTTTTTGCCGGGAGTTTTTCGATAACGTTGTAGAACAGATCAAGCGGATATCCGTTATTTGCGATGTAATCCGCCTGAGCGTCAACCGGGACCAGGTAGGCGGTTTTGCCATCGGGGCCTGGCGCACCGTGCCCGACGTAGTAGATGAAGACTTCAGATTCCCCGGCGCGGACAAAATTATGCAACTGCCCTTTGGGGTTCTCTCGCGTACCGAAGATGTTACGCAGATCACCGACCGTGGCATCGAGGGCGTAGATGATGTTCTTCGCATCGAAACCCATGGTGGTTTCCAGATATTTTTTCATCACCGCCGCATCACGCCCAGCGTAGCGCACATCGCCGATCCCCTTGCCCTGGCTCTGGTAGCTCTGATTGCCAATCACTACCGCCACGCCATATTTACGTTTCAGTTTACCGCTGGGGATTCTTTCATCGATATCAACTTTCAGGTTAGTATCGACCGCAACCGGTTCGGTGCCACCCAACCCGGCAAGCAAGGCATCGGCTCGACCCGTGTTGAGAACGGTTTGACGAACCGGATTTGCAGCCTTTGGCACTTCAATGCTGCTGGCATCAGCAAGAAAGGCACTGAACAGTTCGTCGTAAGCTTTTTTTGCGACCGGCTCGGCTGGATAGAGTTCATGTAACGCCTTGGCCGCCTGAATTGCCGTGGCACCACGACCAGCCTGAAAATCGACATAAAAATTGCGCACCGTCTGCTGCAGAATGTCACTAAAGAGTTCACTGATTTCAGCGTTGCCGCTAAAGCGTGTCTTAGCAGCCGCCGCTTCGCTGAGAGCTTGGTCACTTTTACCCAGCTTGCTCAAAACCTGGCAATACATCGCCTGCGCCTTGGCTGAATCGGTCACTTTTTTCAAGCCCACCAAACCCTGATCGACCTGACCTTGCTGAACCAGTTGAAGGTAATGAGCCAAGTAGGCGTCAAGTGCTGTGGCATAGCTCTGCTGCAGGGTTTTATCGTTCGGCCATTTCTCTTTAGCTTCGCTAGAGGTTTTTAGGGCGGCATCCAATTCTCCGGCACCCAATTGCGCCTGAATCAAGGTCTCGCGGTAGCCCGATTCATTGTCTGCCAACTTAACCGCTTTTTCTGCGTAAGTTAAAGCCTTGTCGGCCTGGCGAGTATCGATCAGCACCGCCGCCAGGTTGTTCAGCCAGCGGGGGTTGCTGCCCACTTTGTTGACCGCAATCTCAAGATAGTTCACTGCCTCGGTTAGCTGACCATACTGATAATAGGCGACACCCAGGTTGTAGGTCAGCGAGGCGTCTTTTTCACAGAGTTGCCGCGCCTTGATGAACAACTTGAGCCCCGCCGCTTTGTCATTGGCAAAGGTCTCTGCCGCCTTGCTGGCTACATCATGCGCCAGTTCGCAGGTGTCGGCGGCAAAAAGGGGCGAACCGAATAAAAGCAGAGTAAGAATCAGAATGAGCAATTTTTTCATAACAAGCTCCTGTTGGTACTATATCTCGAACGGTTTCATGGGACTTCAAACAGAAAACCCGCCCCCCAACCCTTTCCATCGAGGGCGCGGAGATGAGTTCAAAAACTTAATCCCGTTATTTGAGCCTCTACGCCGTCAACGCCCTCTTCCCTCGTGAGAAAGGGTCGGGGTTGGGGTGGGGCCTGCGGCCCCAAGCTGAAGCGGCACATCCAGCGCTGGGCCTGCGGCTACCACCTTGCCCCGGCGCTTCCTGTCGCCTCTTCAGCTACTGAACTGAGGGGAGAACCAAGCGGAAGCCGAGGTTGTAGTTGCGAATGCCAGGCCAGTTCCTGTTACGAAGCGCCGAGCGCACGTGGGTCGCACCGAAGTTCCAGCTGCCGCCGCGATACACGCGGTCGGCGCCCGATCCAGGCCCTTGCGGATTAGTGCGAGAACTCTGTGCATAGTAGCCCTTGCCATACCAGTCCTGACACCATTCCCAGACATTGCCGGTCATGTCGTACAGCCCCAGGCCATTCGTCTGCTTCTGCCCCACCAGGTGGGTCTGGTTGCCACTGTTGCTGTCATACCAAGCAACGGCGTCGATATTATTGCCACCTGAATAAATCTGGTCCTTGCCGCCGCTGCGCGCGGCGTATTCCCACTCGGCTTCGGTCGGCAGGCGGTAGCTCTGATTGCTGCGGCTGTTGAGTTTGCGCAGATAATCCTGGGCGTCGTGCCAACTGACCTGCCCTACCGGGTGGTTGCCTCCTCTGAATTTCGAGGGGTTGCTACCGGTGATTTTCTGGTACTGATCCTGAGTGACTTCGTACTTGCCGAGGTAATAATCATCCACGCAAACCTCGTGGACCGGCTTTTCATTACCGACTCCATCGCCAATGGTATCGCCCATTTGATAACAGCCACCGGGAACAAAAACAAACTCCATACCGGTGGTCGGGTCGGTAAAGGTTTTACCGGAATATGCCGAGGTAAAACCGCTAGTGCCCTGCAGTTCAAAACCGGGCACAAAGGCAGCGGAGGCCGTTGTACTATAAAAAACTGAGAGAAAAACGATGAAAAGCTTCAGCAATGGCCAAGACCTCTTCTAAATAACCTGATCATGATTTAAAAATCGGTAAAAACCTGCCTATATTTATTCATTAAAAAACTAAAACGCATTAATGTTGTAATACTCAAATCAACATACAGAGCGTCAAAAGTCCCTTCAAGACACAACTACGATCAACGCAAATCTTTCACCCAATCATCATGAGAAAACCACTTGTCATAAAGCTTTGAATAAAGGCCATCCTCTTTGATACGTACTAAGAATTGGTCAAGCCAACCAACAAATTCTGTATTACCTTTATTTACAGCGATACCAAGAGGTTCATTGGTAAAATGTTTATCTAAAAAAACAATTTGGCCGTTCCCCTTTGTTGCTTCTACGATCGACATATATGGTAAATCGTAGACAAAAGCATCTACCTTCCCCTTGAGGAGGGCACGAATGCCCTCAGCCTCAGTTTTATACGAACGGTAACTCGCATGTGGTATCGATTGCTTAACTGCTTTTTCCCCAAACGCTCCAGATTTTGAGGCAACTTTATATTTGCTATTATTCAAATCTTTGTAGGTTTTCACTTGTGGAGAATTTTTTGACAACATTAATATTGATTGCCCAGTATCAAAATAAGATTCCGTAAAATCAACTAACTGAGCACGCTGTTCAGTTATTGTCATGCCACTCAGAAGTATATTAAATTTATTGGAGTTTAATGCTGGAATAATTCGATCCCATGCAGTATTGACAAGTTCCAGACGGACACCAATTTCCTTCGCTATTAATTTGGCTAGATCAACATCAAAACCAAAAAGTTCACCTTTCTTGTTGATCATTTCAAAAGGCATATACCCCGGTTCCATACCGACTCTAAGAACACCACTTTTCAATATTACATTTGGGACTGAGGACAGATCATAAGAAGAAACTTTTTGGACAACGGCTAAATTCTCCTTATTTTTCAAATCAAATCCACCAACAAAGGCAGCAAAAGCAGAAGTCGACACAAATAGACAAAAAACCAATAAAAAAAACATTGTAATTTGTTTCATAAAACCTCTGTATGTAAATACTTTGGTGAAGACACAAATAGAATCAAGAGTCACTCCCCACACTCAGGCCCGACCCAATAATCGAGCACCCGCTCACTCCACCCCCGCGCGTTCTTCAAACTGGCCAACACTTGCTTGATATCCCCCCCCTGTGCCCCGGCATAGATGGTATTTTCCGGCACCGGCAGATAGGAAAAGTCGATAGGGAAGTAGCTGACAATCACCTTGATCGATTCACGACTCATTTGGCCTGCGACCAACGGGTAAAATTGAAGCTGCATCTCTTTAGACAACGCCGCAGGAGGGAATTCAAACCGTCCTGAGTTTAATTTCTGATCTGGTAACCGGGTATTAGGGTAAAGCAGAGTCACACTTTGGTCAGCGGCGAGGTTGAGCAGATACACCCGCGTACCGGCCTCGGTCTGTACATGCACGGTCCCTGCCCCACCACTGGGGAAACAGGCGGGTTTACGGTCAAAGGTGGCAGACAAGGGTGGCTTTTTTTCAGGAGAGGAGCTATCGACTAAAACTTCGACCGATTCCTGAAAAACGTTACCGCTGCACTGAGCGGCACTTTTCCCCCAATCAGCAGGGAGTTTTTTGATGGTATGGAGGGTTTGACGCACGCTGGAGGTGTTAACATCGAGCAGCTTAAGCGTCAACTGTGCTTGGGGTGGTTTATTGTTGGGTTGCAGCTGATAGCTGCCGAGGATCAGCAGATCGGCCCCAGAGGACTCCCAGATTTTCTGCTCATCACCAGCCTTACCAAAACTATCAATATCATCAATGATAAAGCCGATATCTTGACGCGCCTTGACGTTGATTTTCGCATTAGTGAGAACATCTTCGATTTCATTGCGCCAGCGATTACTCAGTGCCGTGACATCGCCACAAGAATCATCATAAATCACCCCAACGGCCACGGATGTTAATCGGCATGCAAAAATGACCCACTTGCGGGGTTAATCGGCGTCCAAAATTGACCCACCTCAGCACTTGCTCCAAGCTCTCTGAATTTTCCAGAG
>Ga0316202_10000214_pt1 | contig 81962 bp, 75 predicted proteins | sample 3monrhotite_MG_FD_204934 | JGI IMG/M metagenome (GOLD analysis project Ga0316202, IMG submission 204934) | Microbial mat bacterial communities from mineral coupon in-situ incubated in ocean water Damariscotta River, Maine, United States -... | ecosystem: Environmental > Aquatic > Marine >...
GAAAAACACGCCTTTCGAGGAACCACCCCTCATGAAGACCGCAGGAATACGCATTTGGGTCATTGTCTAGGCTTTCAATTCAAATGTGGCCGATGCCATGGACACTCCATTGACCATGATCTCCAGTCGATGTTCGCCTGAATAATGCGTCCGCGTTGAAAAATTTTCAAATGTCTGCGATTTACTGATCGTTTGGCAGGATCCGGATTGCACGACCAATTCCTTCAACTTAAAGACCTTAGGCGCGGTTTTCCCATTCTTTTTGACATAATGAACAATGTAATCGATCGCCAGTTTCTGCGCAGACCTCTTGTTCGAGGTTACGGAAAATGACAAATTCAGCTTATCCCCGAGGGCCAAAGACGTGGCGCTTAAGTCCACTTCCGACAGGGAAATGTCCGGTTTTGCCTCAAATCCGAAAAGCGCAAACGCCCGTGGATGCCCCTGTTTCAACAGGCTGCGTGAGGCGTGTTTGATGATCCAGGCCGTCTCCGAAATCTCTCCGTCCCAGCCGTTGACCCAGTCCAGCATGGTTTCGGGGTTGTCCTTGCTAATGTCATTCAGGTGATTGGCAACGGATTTTCTGACGTAAAGTTCAGGGTCGGCCTTCAGCCGTTCGAGAATGGGTTTGACTGGCGTTGGGTCGTCCATCAAGGCTTTCAGTTGGAAAGACCATGGCAGCCGCGGGCGCGATCCTTCGCTGGCGAGACGGCGAACATGATGGTTCTCATCCCTGGCCCAGCCAATCATCGCCTCCAGTGTGCGTTCAAAATCGATGATGAAAAATTCACGGATGGCGAATTCCGATGACCCGTATTCAGTGAAATATTTCAACGCCTCTAGTGATTTTTCAATGTCGTTCCGACCATACAGGCCAACAAAATCGGGGAGGAACATGCCCTTGAACATCATATCATAATGCGGCGCGATGGGTTTGAGGATATCCAGCGCTGTGGAAAAATCTGACGGTAACTGCCCGGCCACAAGCTCTGTCGTCCGGCGCAGGCGCGCTTTCAGCTCGAGCTCCTGTAAACCGTCTAACGCCGCGTCAACGAAGCTTTGGCGGTTAAATTTTGAATACTGCCCGTGAAGATGCTCCGCCAATTCGCGGTAAAACGTCTCGTCAAACCAGTTTTTTAATTCATCCATGCGCTGTCAAGTTAAGCCGTTCCTGTTTTTGGTTTCAGCAGTATAAAGACGTTGCCGATCAGTACCAGTGCCACGCCGCTGAGGCTAAGCGCCGTCCACTCGAACCCTTCGAACAAGGTTGACAGGGTGAGGGCGACAACCGGGAACAGGACGGACGTATATCCGGCCCGCTCCGGCCCGATCCGGCCCAACAAGGTCAGATAACAGCCAAAACCAATGACCGAGGCAAACACCGTCAGGAACAGCAACGAGCCGACATAAGAAACACTGAGCTCAAAGGCGAACGGCTCCCCCAATACCAGATTAAGCGCCGTCATCAACAGCGCTCCGTAAAACATCGCCAAGGTGGTGGTCTCAAATACCGGCAGGCCGCGTTTCTGAAAGCGGGCCGAAAATAGCATGCCGCCAGACGCGGATAGAGTTCCTGCCAACCCCATCAGCAATCCAATAGACGCCCCGTTGGCAAGATCAAACCCTGTGAGTTCCGGCCAGAATACAACGGTAATTCCATTCAGGCCCAAGGCTGCCCCCAGCAGCACCCGACCCGGGATGTGGATACGAAACAGCAACGCCGATCCAAGAATATTCCAAACGACAAGGGTCGAGAAAATAACCGATACCAATCCGCTGGTTAAATAGTTCGTGCATTGATACAGCAGAAAAAAATTAGCGCAGAATAACAATGCCCCCTGCAAGGCAATGCGCAGATGGTCTTGGACAGGAAAACGGATCCGACGCCCCGTCACCCGGCAGTAAGCATACATAATCAAGGCTGCCAGAAAAAATCGATAAGCCACGGAGACCTGGACCGGAACTTCACCCAACTGAAAGGTCAGGGCAATCCAGCTGGTGCCCCAGACAAGCACCGTAACGGCATATAAGATTATATTTGTCATAGTTCGTTGGTCTTAACCCTAGCTTCTTTCTTATGCAATCAAGCAAAAAAAAGGACCGGCGTGAGCCGGTCCTCGAAAGTTGGTTGGTGTGGCTAGCACCGTACTCAGGGGAGCCAAAATGATTTGGTATACTCACACCGCGCCGCTTCGCGGCTGATACCCATGTCACGCAGTTGGACGTCTGAAAGCTCACTAAGCTGGCGGCGTTGGCTGGCGCGCAGCTGCCAGGTGTAGGCGACTTTCAACAGATTGACCGGAAGTTCACCAACACTGCGAAGCTGTTTCGTCAGCACGGTTACAATCTGGTCGGACTGCAGGCTGTTCAGCGAATGAAGGTCTGTTCTGATCATCGGTCAATTCCTCTTCGTACCTAACCCCGTCATCAGGATTGATGTTGGGGTGCGTGGTTCCTGTAAAGAGAAATAGTCGGTATCTGATTTTCGCACAAACGATCTTTTTTAATATAACGATTAGAAAAAATAATGCGAATGTATCGATACAATTCAAAAAACCCCAGAAAATATGGGTTTAATAAATAATTAATATACTCACCCTTGTTTTTTGCATAGATATTTATTATCTAAACGTCATGTTTCGTCGTCTGCCCCCTCTGAATGCCCTGAAAGCTTTTGAAGCGGCGGCTCGCCATTTGAGCTTCACCAAAGCCGCCGAAGAACTGCACGTCACCCAGGCGGCCATCAGCCATCAGGTCAAGGCACTGGAAGATTTTCTAGGCATGCCACTGTTCAGGCGGTTGAACCGAGCGTTGCTGTTGACTGATGAGGGGCAGATTCTATTTCCGGGGGCGGGCGAAGCGTTCGACCTGATTGCTCAGACAACCAACCGATTGCACCGTTATGACCATAGCGGCCTGTTGACCGTCGGCACCATGGATTCGCTGGCCGCAACCTGGCTGGTGCCAAAACTCGGGCGCTTTCGCAAACTTCATCCGGACATCGATGTGCGGATCACCACAGCCGATCACATTGTTGAATACGTCCGCGACGGCATTGACATGGGATTGCGCTATGGACAGGGCAGCTGGCCGGGAATGATGGTCGATCATCTGATGACCGAAGAAGTTTTCCCGGTTTGCAGCCCCTCTCTGCTGGAAAGCGGGCCTCCCCTAAACACCCCGGACGATCTCCGTCACTATACACTCCTGCATGATGATATGCGTATCGACTGGCGCATGTGGTTATTGGCGGCGGGGGCCACCCAAGTTGACCCGGATCGGGGCCCCGGGTTTCAGCACTCCAATCTGGTTTACCAGACAGCCGTCGCCGGCGGCGGCGTGGCACTAGCAAGAAGTGTGCTGGTTGGTCATGAGCTGGCGGATGGCCGCCTGATCAAACCCTTTGATGTCGCCCTGCCGGCAAATTTCGCCTATTACGTGGTCACCCCCAAACCCAACATCGACAAACCGAAGGTCAAGGCCTTCCGCGAATGGGTCCTTGAAGAAGCCCGCGAAGACCGGGAAAACAGCCCGCAGGCGACCCAGCCGGACGTGCTGAAAAATTTCGATATCGGGCCGACGCCACGAGGCTGGCCGGACCAGCCAAAACCTTGATTTGAACATGAACGATTGGTGGACAAGGTTACGAATGGCCGTGCTGAGCGGTCTCATTATCGCGACACTGGCAAGTTTTTTTCAGGGATATTTATGGTGGCTTGACCTGTTCGTCCATTTTCGCTGGCAATACATTCTGGCATCCCTGCTTGTTCTGATCTTCAGTTTTAGCAATCGACGACAGTTATATTTGGCGAGCCTTATCCTCATAGGCAACGTCTGGGGTGTGTCTCACTCTGGGTTTGCAATGACGGAAAATAAAGGCCCCATAGACGATGCGTCGATTTCTTTGTCGGTTGTCTCCCTCAACACCTACGTCTTCAATAAAGATTACCAAGACATCCCATCATTTATAAAAACGACCCGTGCAGATATTGTCATATTGAGCGAGTTACGGGCCGACTGGAAACATTCTCTCAGTCCGCTTTTGGCGCTATATCCGTTTCAACATCAAGTGACTGGGCACGCTGTTGGCGAAGAAATGTCGACCACACTGGCGATCCTGTCCCGCTTTCCGCTCGCGAACCCCCACTCGTCAGTTAACCCCGTCAGACGCAATGCTTATATGCTGGCGGCGGACGTTGAACACCCGGCCGGAGTGTTTACCGTGGCCGGTGTTCATCTGTCCAATTCCGTAACACCCTTCAAGGCAACCAATCAAAAGGACGAAGTCAACGATCTGATCGGCTGGGTTCACGCCCAGCCTCACTTGGCATTCATTGCCGGAGATTTCAATTTGACACCTTTTTCGAATCAGTATCAGAAACTTCTGAAAGAGTCTGGGCTGGCTCAGTCAAAACAGAACTACTTTCCGACCTGGCCCAGCCCACTGGTGCCCGTTGGAATTCCGATCGACCATATCCTGACCGGGCCAAGGGCCCAAATCGTCGAGATGGCTGTTGGCCCGGCAGTCGGCTCAGACCATCGCCCCATCATTGCAAAAATTTCCTTGAACCAAAGCCGTTAATCTTTCAATTCAGCGATACCGCCAAACAGATCTAGTGCCTCGGGGTTGGCCAGCGCTTCCTTGTTTTTAACCTCCCGGCCGTGGACCATGTCACGCACCGCCAGTTCGGTGATTTTGCCGGACTTGGTCCGTGGAATATCGTTGACCTGAATAACCTTGGCCGGAACATGGCGTGGTGTGCAGTTGTCACGAACCTGCTTTTTAATTTTTTCGACCAACGCTTCATCAAGCACACGATCGTCCGTCAGAATCACAAACAGAATCACCCGGGTATCAAAATTCCATTCCTGACCGATAACAATGCTTTCCTCAACCTCACTCATACATTCAACCTGACGGTAAATTTCCGCCGTGCCGATGCGCACGCCACCTGGATTGAGGGTTGCGTCCGACCGACCATAGATCACAAACCCGCCGGTCTCCGTTCGCTCAATGAAATCTCCATGGCACCAGATATTGGGGAAGACATCAAAATAGGCGCTGTGATAGCGCGACCCATCCGGGTCGTTCAGGAACCCGGGCGGCACTGACGGGAACGGCCTCTTGCAGACCAGTTCGCCCTTTTCACCGGTCATCGAATTTCCGTGCTCGTCAAATACATCCACATCCATTCCATAGACCGCCTGCTGCAACTCGCCGCGCCAAACAGGTTTGGTCGGATCGCCGGCAATAAAACAGCCCAGAATGTCCGTGCCACCGGTCATCGAGACCAGATGTACGTCTTTCTTGATCGCATCGTAGACAAAATCAAACCGCTCGGGGGCCAGGGGCGAGCCTGTTGAACAGATCATGCGAAGGGATGCCATCGGGTGGCTGTCAATGGGCCGTGCACCACTGTTATCGAGGGCCTCCAGAAACTTTGCCGACGTGCCAAACAGCGTCGCCTTCTCGGCCTCCGCATACTCAAATAATGCCAGTGGTGACGGATAAAAGGGCGAGCCGTCATAGAGCAGGATGGTCGCCCCCCAAGCAATATTCGGGACCAGCCAGTTCCACATCATCCAGCCACAGGTGGTGAAGAAAAAGACCCGGTCGTTTTCCTTGATATCGAAATGCAACACCTGTTCCGAGGCGTTTTTCAGCACCGCGCCGCCGCAGGTATGGACGATACATTTAGGCGCACCCGTGGTCCCCGACGAAAACATGATGTACAGCGGATGATCAAAAGGCAGCTGCACGAACTCGATTTCATTTGCCTGATAAGGTGCCACCAGTTCATGCCAATGAGCCGCGTGGGGAATTTCCGAAAGGTCGGGATTTTCCCCGACATAATTGATAACCACAACTTTTTCGAGGCTTGGCAACTGCTGGGTAATTTCTGAAACCTTGCCCAGACTGTCGTGGGTTTTGCCGTTGTAATGGTAGCCATCAACGGCAACCAGAATTTTTGGTTCAATCTGCTCAAACCGGTCAAGCACACCGCGCACGCCAAAATCAGGTGAGCAGGATGACCACACGGCGCCGAGGCTGGTTGCGGCAAGCATGGCGACAATGGTTTCCGGCATATTGGGCGTATAACCTGCGACCTTGTCACCGGCCTCAACGCCGATCTCCCGGAAGGCCTGCGCCAGGCGCGAAACTTCGTCGTACAAGGCATCCCGGCTCAGGCGGCGCTCAACTTTATCTTCGCCCCGAAACACGATGGCGTCCGTGTCACCGCGATATCGCAATAGGTTTTCGGCAAAATTGAAACGTGCATCGGGGAACCACTTGGCGCCGGGCATCTTGTCGGCATCCTCTAGGACCGGCCCCGCCCAGGACTGGCCCTTGAGATCAAGGTCATCGACCAGCGTGCGCCAGAACTTGTCAGGTTCCGTGACGGAAAACCTCCACAGGGCATCTGAATCGACAACCGGAGTCCCCCAGTCCTTTTCGACCTTGCCCATAAATCGGGCAACGTTGGTCTCGGCGATACGGGCCGCACTCGGCTGCCAAAGCGGTTTATTCACGCCCCATGTCCTCCCCTATTGAATTTGAACAGGCAGCAGTATGGGGGGGCAGAGGCATTGGTTCAAGCCGAGGGGTCAAGCCGGGGAGGGCAAGCCGGGTTTCACACGTCGGGTTGATCGAAAAATCGGCGAGCCGCTTCGCGGTGAACCTCCGTCACATGGCCGGAAATGGTCCGCCACATGGCCCAGAAGACGGCGGCATCATCCGTATATCCCAAGGCCAGCAGAAAATCGGGGATCGCATCTATGGGGGCAATAAAATAGGCGAGGGCTGCAAAGATAGCGGCTTTCACATGGGCCGGTGTATTGGAATCGATGGCACAGCGATAAGCCCCGACCGCCTCCTCAGCAAAAGGGATCTTCCCCACCGTCCTGATGATCTTAGATCTGAACCCGCGCCGCACGCGTTGTTCTTTGCGATCCAGTCTGCTCATGCTAATCCGGCCGTATTCACCCTGCACTTCGTTTCAGACATAACTCACCTTCATCAAACCGCAAACAACGCCATAACCTTTAGTTACTTATAAAATGTATCATTTTAATTTAATGGCTAACTCATGTGCTCGCCGGATGTATTATTTTTGCTTACAGACCCTATGGTTGGTGTTACGTTTCTTCAATTCTCTGCAGCTGGCGAAAAAATAACATTATCGGTATTCGATGACATTTCCAGTTCCTGACAATGAAGCTGCACGTTTGCAGGCTTTAAGGCGGTATGAAATTCTTGATACAGCGGCTGAGGAATCCTTTGACCGCATCACCCGAATTGTTTCTGCCTACCTGAAAGTGCCGATTGCTGCGGTCTCCCTAGTTGATGAAGGCCGTCAGTGGTTCAAATCCCATCACGGGCTTGATGCCGAAGAGACACCGCGCGACATGGCTTTCTGTACGCATACAATTATGGAAAATCAGATGATGATTGTGACCGATGCGACCCTGGATTCCCGGTTCGCAGAAAACCCTCTGGTTACCGGTGCGCCGGATATCCGGTTTTATGCAGGTGCCCCTCTTCGGACTCACGACAATTTTAATCTGGGAACCCTTTGCGCCATCGATACCGTATCACGCCAAATGAACGCTGAAGAGATGGCGTTCCTGTCTGATATGGCACAACTGGTCATGGATGAAATGGATTTACGTCTGGCGGGCAAACATGCTGCAGAGGAGATCAGCCAGAGAAAAGCCGTTGAAGAAGAACTTCAGGCCATGAAGGCCAACCTACAAGAGCTGATCACAGAACGAACCGCCGACCTCGAACAGGCGCTTGAAATCGCCGAAGTCGCCAACCGAGCCAAAACCGATTTTCTCTCCAACATGAGCCACGAGCTGCGCACACCGCTGAATGCAATCATCGGCTTTTCAGCAATGACCAAAGGAGAGATGTTCGGTCCGCTCGGCAATGATACGTACAAGGATTATGCCGGCATCATCAATGAGACCGGGCAACATCTTCTTTCCGTATTCACCGAACTTCTTGACCTTTCAAAAATCGAGGCTGGCGCGGATATCAAACTTGAGGAGTCCTCCATTGATATCGCCAAAACGGTTATGCAACTGGCAAAGATCGTGCTGTCTCGGGCGCAGGATTCCGAAATTGAGCTCAATACGGATGTCGCGATTGGCCTGCCTGCCCTGCATGCAGATTCGATCCGTTTAAAGCAGGTTTTACTTAATCTGCTTGATAATGCCCTCAAGTTTACGAAAAATGGTGGCAGCGTTGTGTTTTCTGCCGGCGTTGATGATCAGATGCAGGCTTATTTTATGATTACCGATACTGGTATCGGCATTGCCGCTGAAAACCTGGATAAAGTCGTCAAACCTTTTGCCCAGGTCGCACGCGTGGTTACTCGTCCTCACGAAGGAAGCGGACTTGGTTTGCCCCTGTCGAAGTCACTGGTCGAACTGCACGGCGGAACCCTGCAAATCGAGAGCGAGCTGGGGTCGGGTACAACAGTTACCCTTCAGTTCCCCGCATCACGTACCCTCGCCAACGATCAATCAGGTATCATGTAAAACCTGTTCTGCTGTTTCAAGAACCCAGTCGACCTGATCGCGGGTGATCACCAGCGGCGGGGCGAAGCGAAGCGTGTTTTCATGTGTTTCCTTACACAACAGTCCGGCTTTCTGGAAAGCTTCACTAAACCGCCGGGCTCCGCCCGCATCGTCATGGAACTCGACCGCCACCATCAGCCCCTTGCCGCGCACATCCTTCACCTGATTTGTGCGAAGGTTATCAAGTCCGCTCAATAAATAGTCCCCTTGACGGGCGGCATTTTCGATCATGCCTTCATCAACCAACACTCTGAGGGCGGCGCGCGCGACGGCGCAGGCCAGTGGATTACCGCCAAAGGTGGAGCCATGCTGGCCCGGTTTCAGAACGCCCAGAACCTCGGTGTTCGACAGCACTGCCGACATCGGATAGAAGCCGCCCGTCAAGGCTTTGCCAATCAGTGTTACATCGGCCTCGATACCGGTGTGTTCTTCGGCAAACAGTTTTCCCGTACGACCAAGGCCGGTCTGAATCTCATCGAGGATCAGGGTTACGTTATGTTGCGTACAGAGTTCGCGGGCCCGCTTCAAGTATCCGTCGGGGGGAATAATGACCCCTGCCTCGCCCTGAACAGGCTCAACCAGAAACCCAACCGTGTTGGGGGTAATGGCGTTTTCCAGCGCTGCGGCATCCCCATAGGGCACGATCCGGAAGCCGGGTGTGAACGGGCCGAACCCGTTTCGGGCCGTCGGGTCCGTGCTGAAACCGACGATGGTAATGGTGCGGCCATGGAAGCCCTCCGCACAGACGATAATTTCTGCCTGATCCTCGTCAACGCCCTTAACTTCATACCCCCATTTTCGAACCGCCTTGATCGCCGTCTCCACGGCTTCCGCCCCGCTGTTCATTGGCAGAACTTTGTGAGAATTCGTCAGCTTGCAGATCTCTTCGTAAAATTTCGGCAACTGGTCATTACGAAAAGCCCGCGATGTCAGCGGCAAACGAGACGCCTGCTCGACCAGGGCAGCGTGAATTTTTGGATGGCAGTGCCCTTGATTGACAGCGGAATAAGCCGACAGGCAATCCAGGTAGCGCCGACCGTCCACATCCCAGACATAAACCCCCTCACCCCGGGTCAAGATAATATCAAGGGGGTGATAGTTGTGCGCCCCCAGTCTGGATTCAACTTCAATCATTTGTTCGGTTGTTGGGTCGGCGGGGGGGTGAATAGCGTTCATACCTGTCTCCTGTTAGCTGGCTTTTAATAAGTGCGAGTGTCGGCTGAGGATCTGTTCACCGAACAGGCTTTTCACCAGATCGACAACGAGTTCGGCGCTTTGATTTCCGTCATCAAAAGCCGGATTAAGTTCCATGATATCGAGAGACCCCATCAGACCTGATTCGTAAATCATCTCCATACAGAGCTGTGCCTCGCGATAGGTCGGTCCCCCCTTGACCGTCGTGGCGACGCCGGGGGCGATCGAGGGATCGAGAAAGTCGACATCAAAACTGACATGCAGGTGGCCGCCGACCCTGGCGAGTTTGGCCAGAATATCCTCCATGGAGCGCCGCATGCCGCGCTCATCAATCCGCCGCATGTCGTGAACCTCAAGGCCGCTTTCGACGACCATGCGCTTTTCAACAGCATCAACGGAGCGGATGCCGAGCTGGATAATATGGGCAGGATCGAGCATCGGTGTGTGCGAGCCAACTGCGGTCAACAGATCGGGGCCATAGCCGGAGACGACAGCGACGGGCATGCCATGAATGTTACCCGACGGCGAGGTCGCGGATGTATTAAAATCGGCGTGGGCATCAAGCCACAAAACAGACAGGGATTTGCCTTGATCAGCGCAATGATCTGCCGCCGCCGCGATCGAACCGATGGCGAGAGAATGATCCCCTCCCATCAGGACCGGGAACGCGCCGGATCCGAGCACCTGATAACAGGTATCGCGCACCGACCTGCACCATTCAGCCGTTTCCTCAAGATGGCGGTATCCGTTTTGTGACCGGGCTTCCGGGTTGGCCGGGCCTTTCAGGTTCCCGACGTCTTCAACGTCAAGTCCCATCAGGCATAGCGCCGCCTCCAACCCGGCAACACGAAGCGCTTCCGGTCCCATTGCGCCGCCACGGTGCGACGCCCCGATATCAGTCGGCGCACCGATCAAGGTAACAGGGCGGGTGTTGGAACGAATATGTGTCATATAGATTTCCGGTGAAGGCCTGAGCAACAACAGTTATAAGTACCCTGTCCGTGATGAAATGTGCTCGCGTATTTGCCTCTGAAGCGATAAGCTTATGCAAGATTCTTGCACCAAACAGAGTGTCCATCGCCATGCCTGCCAAATTTGATTTCATGGACAAAAAAATTCTGCAGGTCCTGCAGACAAACGGTCGCCTGTCGAACGCCAAACTGGCTGAACAGGTCAATCTGTCACAAAGCCAATGCCTGCGCAGGTTACGCACCCTTGAAGACCGCGGGTTAATTGACGGGTACATGGCCTGCCTGAACCGCAAGAATATCGGGCTTGATGTCATGGCCATCGTTCTGGTGACCTTGGAAACCAACAGCGAACAGGGCGGGGAATCTTTACGGAAATTTTCCCGCGACAACGCGGAAGTTACCGAATGTCACGGCACAGCCGGACCGGCAGATTATGTCCTGCGCATCGTCAGTCCGGACATTGAAAGTTACAGTCATTTTTTGACTCAGCGCCTGAGTACCTGTGAAGGTGTCATAAAAACCCAGTCGCACCTGCTGATGGATTACGTCAAGGAGGGTGACGGATATCCACTGGACCAGTTGGTGACCGGCAACACATAATCAATGCAACGCATAGCCAATTTACAACGATGGGGATCTGACGATGGATGTTAAGGGAATTGCCGCAATTGTCACCGGAGCCGCGTCCGGACTGGGAGCGGCGACGGCGCGCGCACTTGCCGCCGCCGGAGCAAAGGTTGCATTGCTCGACATGAATGTTGCAGCAGCGGCGGAAGTTGCCGGAGAGATCGGCGGCGTGGCCGTTCAGTGCGACGTGGCCGATGCCGCCAGTGCCGAAGCCGCATTCCGCGATGCCCGCGACATTCACGGTCCGGCGCGGATCGCCGTCAGCTGTGCAGGGATTGCCCCGCCGGCAAAAATCGTCGGGAAGGAGGGCCCGCAGGATCTGGAAACCTTTGCCCGGACGATCAACATCAATCTAATCGGCACCTTCAACATCATGCGCCTTGCTGCCGCTGATATGAAAGAGCTCGACCCACTGGGGGGTGGCGAGCGCGGCGTCATCGTCAATACCGCCTCCATTGCTGCCTTTGAAGGCCAGATCGGGCAGGCGGCTTACGCCGCCTCAAAAGGCGGTGTTGCCGCCATGACCCTGCCGGCGGCACGCGAGTTTTCCAGATCGGGCATTCGGGTGCTTGCCATCGCACCCGGAATTTTTGGCACCCCGATGCTGTTTGGGTTGCCCGACGAGGTGCAGGAAAGCCTCGGCCAACAGGTTCCGTTTCCTCCACGCCTGGGGGACCCGGCCGAATACGCAAAACTGGTGCTTCACATGGCTGACAACATGATGCTGAACGGCGAAGTGATCCGTCTGGACGGAGCGTTGCGCCTGCCGCCGATCTGACTGTCCCGCGTTGCGTGAAACACCTGTTCACAGGACTGAACAGACTCAGTGTGGATGTGATTCAACAATGTCGCTAGACTTACAGAGTTACGGCTCCCCAATAGCATAGTGTAAAGTGACCGCCCGTGCCTGATGCCGCCATCAAGATTTCAAAAGACATCCAACGCGCGCTTGGGCGGTTCGCGGCATTTGCACTGTGCCGGGCTGACATGCTGTTTGAATTGGACCTAAACCACAAAATAATCTTCTGTGCCGGAGCCGTCGACTCGCTTTTGGGACATTCGCAGTCGGAAATCAACGGAACTTCCTTCCTTGATTTGGTCGCGCCCGACAATCGCGACATGATCAACATCCTGCTCTCCAGCGGTGGAGCCGATGCCCGTATCAATGATGTGGAAGTTGAGTTTGTTTTAAAAAACCAGACCGCGGGCAGTGTCGCGCTGTCAGGATACCGGGTCCCTGATTTTGACAATAATTTTTTCCTCGCCGTCAAGGTCTCACCGCGGCCGGGCAGCAAGCGACGGACCCGTCTCGCTGACCGCGAAGAAGAAGCCAATGTTTTGAACTCAAAAGCATTCGCGACGGTTGCGGCAGACCGCATTCAATCCCTGCAGGATGCCGGTGGCACCGCCAAAATCAGCATGATCAAAATTGACAACATCGATGAGATCAAGGGCCGCCTGCCGATGGACAAACAAAGTGAAATGTTCGCTGCCATCGGCAATGTTCTGAACGAGACCTCGCTCGGCGGCGATACGGCGGGCCGCATGGATGAGAACAATTTCAGCGTGGTCCACTCAGATGAAATGAGTGCCGAAGAGATTAGTGCCAGAATCGCGCAGGCGACCAAAAACATCGAACCGGAAGGCGTTGATGTCAGCACCAAATCCGCCACGCTGGATGCAGATATGGGCAGCCTCACGGAAGAGCAACTTCAAAAAGCCATTATCCACACCATGAAAAAATTCTCTCAGGGGAATGGCTCCCTGGTACAGACAGATATGTCCGGCATGTTTGAGGACAAAATGGCCGAAACGGTCAAAGCCGTGGAGGCCTTCCGCAGGGTCTGCGCAACGAAACACTTCGATCTCGCCTACATGCCGATCTGCAATCTCAAAACGGGGGCCGTCCATCACTTTGAAGCGCTGACGCGGTTCCGCGGCGCGGCCGGCGGGCTTGACAGCTCGCCTTACGAACTCATTACACTTGCCGAAGAGGTCGGCATCATCTCGGAATTTGATCTGGTCGTTGCAGAAAAGGCCGTTGATATGATCAAGGAAACTATGGGCAACGATCATCAGCCGTCGATTGCCATCAACATATCCGGCCACTCCATATCCGATGCGGATTTTGTTAAAAGCATGCACCAGCTCCTTGGTTCCGTTCTCGGACTGCAAAATTTTCTGTCTCTTGAGATAACCGAGTCGGCGGAAATTTTGGATCTTGAGGGTGTAAACACAGTCATTCAGGGATTTCGGGAGAAGGGTTTCAATGTCTCGCTGGATGACTTCGGAGCAGGCGCAGCGAGCTTCGATTACCTGAACAGCTTCGACATCGACACCGTCAAATTTGACGGACCGGTCGTTACCCGCGCCTTTCGCACGAAAAAGGGTAAGGCCTTCCTGGCCTCAATGGCAATGCTTTGTCACCAGACCGGGATCGAGACAATTGCCGAAATGGTTGAAGATGCGGAACTGGCCGAATTCCTTTCCGAATGTGGCATTGATCTCGGTCAGGGGTATTATTTCGGCAAACCTGACTTCGACATCTCATCGTTCCCACCGGTGTTACCTGCCTGACGGATTTCAGCATGCCGCCGACCTCACATTTTGGGTGGATGGGTAATACCAAGTTGCATGTTTGCCTTTGGATTAAATAGAAATCACATATTCCGATGAAGTTTTTTCAGGATTTCCGGATCCTGTATGTAGACCCGACGCCTCTGCGTGCTCACACCATATGCCTTCAGCGCGCCAAAATTCACAGACAGCTTCTCTGCCGACACGCCAATGATGTTCGCCAGAACCTGACGGGGCACCGGCAGGCTGAAATGTACCGGTCGGGTCATGCAGAGGTCCTGTTCAATGATGCCATATAGGAACCCCGCCAGCCGCTGGAGCACGGTTTTTGATTTCAGCTCGGCGACCAGGCATTGAACGTTGCGTTTCTGGCGTGCCATTTCCGTGATCATAGACACGGCCAGGTCCGGGTGTTCCAACACCAGAGACTGCATGAGGGCGGTTGGAATGCAGAGTATCCGTGCCCGGCCAAGAGCTTCACAGCAGACGGGGAACACCGACTGCGCCTGCGGTGAGACCAGCAGCATCTCGCCCGCCCGCCAAAACACGTCAATAATGTTTTCCTGCTCATCCAGATTATCCTGGAACAGTTTTAACTGGCCATCGACAAGCACGTACAGGCTCTCGGCCAACTGTCCTGCGGAAAATATCCTATGTCCTTTGCCAACTTGTAAGTGCGTCGACAAATGACAGATCTCGTCACGCACCTGATCCGGAAGGTTCTGAAAAATCGGTGCTGAGGCAAGCGCCGCTTGATCAAGCGGATGATTGTCGTCGGATCCCATTGTCGCTCTACAGGCCATGATCATCTCACCCCACAATAGGCGCGCAGGCGCTTCGTGTCGGTCACCAGATACTCTGACCCACGCACATCCAATCCCTGTTCTCGCAACCGGCGGAATGACCGTGACAGGCTTTGCGGCGTCAGGCCCAGGTGGTTGGCCAGGGCCAGCTTGTTAAAAGGTAACCGCAGCGGCCGGTCTTTGTTTCGCCGTTCCCATATATCGAGAATGTAACATCCGATTTGCTGGGTGCCCGATCTGAACTTAACCATGGCGTTCGACATTTGTGTTCTCTGCATATCGTTATCGAGTTTCGCCATAACCTGCGACAGAAGAGCCTTGTCCGTAGACAGGTGTTGTTTGAATGCAGCGGCATCGATCCTGGATACGATCGTCTCGGTCAGGGCGCGGGCAGTCGTCGTGCGTTCCTGAGGGCCCTCGAGAATAACGTCCCCGACGATCGCCCCTTCTCCACACAACTCAACGGGAACTTCCCGGCCTTCATTAAGCAGCGTCGACACCTCGACAACCCCGTTTTCAATGATGAAAAAGCAGGCGTCGCAGCAGGTCGCGGCACACAGTCGTTCACCGGCCTCGACCTTTTGCGGTGCGCCGGTAATACCGAGCTCTCTCAATCGCTCTGAAAGCGAGCTATCCAGATTATTTTGAAGCCATTTATGATTAACACTCATATCATTCTATCCCTTGCCTGAGGCAGCTGCCGTGGAGACCGGCCTTAGGGTCACCACATCACTGCTGTTGGTCGGCAATTACTGTTTCTGATTTTATGAAATGCCCGTCACAAGTAGCTGTATCGACAGCCAGCCGCAGACGGGGCTCAGATCAGACGCGAAGGATAGGGGGGTCGCGTGCACCGGATATCCGGAATGCCCAGTCGGAACTGGTGCTGTTGTATTGAGGGAAAATATAATTTTCGAGGATCGTCAATGGCGCGTCATGGCCGGCCCCGGTTGCCATAACCGCAACCATGTTGGCAACCTGACAAACGAGACATCTGGGGTCCGAGGGCCAGAGGGGAGCAACGGGAACGTTTTCCTCATCTTGTGGAATGGCCCGACAAATCCCCTTAAGGGCAGATAATAACGACTGCTCTTCGGGAGCCGGTGCCGCCAACCCCTGCCCGACCAGCACAAAGGTTTGAAAGAGGATACCGCAGGCAACCAGAAAGGACACCGCGACGGAACCACGGCGCCTCTGAAATACGGGACTTCGAAGACCTTTAACGGACATTTGTTGTCTGCGTCTCGTGTTGCCTAAATTTGGGACCAATCGTTTACGCCACAAAATCTGCGGATTTGTCTGACAGTTTAGCCATAACGCCGGCAATTTTAATTATCTTAGGTTAAGTCACCCGCCACAACGGACAAAACCCCAAGGTTTCCCTAGGGGTTTTGCCAGAAAAATTTGGTGGAGCCGATCGGGATCGAACCGACGACCTCAACACTGCCAGTGGGTTCAGTGAAAAATAAAACTGTTTAATATCAATTAGTTGTTTGGGTGCTGTCGCACACTGTGCCCGATAAAACCGGATAAAATCGAATAAGACAGGATAAGATTGGCACATTTTGGGCACAGTGGATAATACTTTGATGAAATCGGTGCGGAAGAGGAAGCCTAATTATCCACCTTTAGTTGCAGCGAGTCCTAACATCGAATAACCTCTATTTGCGAGAATTGGTTGTGGGGTAGATGTTTCGTGCGAAGGTTTTCTGAAACTGACGTGAAAACCAAACTCATCACGCCATCTATAAAGGCGGCGGGCTGGAACATCATGTCCCAAATGCGCGAAGAGGTGACCTTTACCGCAGGGCGCATCATCGTTCGCGGTAAACTCACTGCGCGTGGCAATAAGAAACGTGCTGATTACATCCTTTACTATAAACCAAACATCCCCATCGCGATTGTTGAAGCCAAAGACGATAGTCACACCATTGGGGCAGGGATGCAGCAAGCACTTGAGTATGCTGAAATGCTGGATATCCCGTTTGTTTTTTCTTCAAATGGCAAAGGATTTCTGTTTCACGACAAAACCATAGCGACTGGTGATGTGGAAACCGAATTGCCGATGACCGCCTTTCCATCACCCGATAATTTATGGGCAAAATATACCGGGGCGAAAGGGATGGATGCCGAGGCCCTGAGCGTGGTCACTCAGGAATACCACGACGATGGTGACGGTAAGGAACCAAGATACTACCAGACCAACGCCATTAACCGCGTAGTTGAGGCAATCGCCAAGGGGCAAGACCGCTTGTTGCTGGTCATGGCGACAGGCACGGGCAAGACCTATACGGCGTTTCAGATCATTTGGCGCTTGTGGAAGGCCGGGCGCAAGGAGCGCATTTTGTTCCTTGCCGACCGCAACATCCTTGTGGACCAGACCAAGACCAATGATTTCAAGCCGTTTGGCGGCGCAATGACCAAAATCGTCAAGCGTCAGGCCGATACATCATATGAAATTTATCTTTCCCTCTATCAGGCCGTGACCGGAACCGAGGAAGAGCAAAACATCTACAAGCAGTTTTCCCCGAATTTCTTCGACCTGATCATCATCGATGAGTGCCATCGGGGCAGTGCAGCCGCAAATTCGGCATGGCGGCAGATTCTGGACTATTTCAGTTCAGCAACCCAAATCGGCATGACCGCCACGCCAAAGGAAACCGAAGACGTTTCAAACATAGATTACTTCGGCGAACCAGTTTACACCTACTCTCTCAAGCAAGGCATTGAGGATGGGTTTCTCGCGCCCTACAAAGTAATCCGCTTTGACCTCGATAAAGACCTTGTGGGCTATAGGCCCGAGGCCGGGACTATTGACCGATACGGCCATGAGGTTGAAGACCGCATCTATAACCAGCGCGACATTGACCGTAAAATCGTCTTGCCAGAGCGCACCAAACTTGTTGCCCGGAAAATTACCAAGCTATTGAAAGCGACCGACCGTTACGACAAGGCCATCGTGTTTTGCGAGGACACCGAACACGCCGAAAGAATGCGCCAAGCCCTTGCCAATGAAAACACCGACCTGATTTCAAAGAACCATCGTTATGTTATGCGGATTACTGGTGATGATGCCGAAGGCAAGGCCGAACTTGATAATTTTATCGACCCGGAATCAGATCATCCGGTTATCGCCACCACATCAAAACTGTTATCGACCGGGGTGGACGCCAAAACCTGTAAGCTGATCGTGCTCGACCAGACCATCAATTCCATGACCGAGTTCAAGCAGATCATCGGGCGCGGCACCCGGATTGATGAAGAATATGGGAAACAATTTTTCACCATCATGGATTTCAAACGGGCAACCGAATTGTTCGCCGATCCAGACTTTGACGGCGACCCGGTGCAAATATATGAACCTGGCCCCGACGATCCCATCGTGCCAGAGGATGAAGAAATCATCATCGAAGGAGAAGACGGAGAAGAACTGCCCGTCACGGATATCACTTTTGAAGATGATTTTCCGGGCGACCAGCCTCGCAAGTATTACGTTGATGGTGTTCCAGTTACCGTTCTTGCTAAGCGTGTCCAGTATTTGGATGTCAATGGCAAGTTGATAACCGAATCCCTTGCCGCCTACACAGAAAAGACCATCAAGAAAGATTACAAGACTCTGGATGACTTTCTGCGGCGCTGGTCGAAGGCCGAGCGCAAACAGGCTATCGTCGATGAACTGGAAGGCCGGGGTATCATCCTTGAGAACCTGCGCGAAGAGGTCAAGAACGGCGACCTGATGGGCGAGTTTGATTTAATATGCCACGTGGCTTACGGCCAGCCACCGCTAACCCGTGCCGAGCGGGCCAATAATGTCAAGAAACGCAACTATTTCGCCAAGTACGAAGCCGATGCCCGTGCTGTTCTGGAAGCCCTTCTCGATAAATATGCCGGCGATGGTATTTCAACGCTGGAAAGCGCAAAGGTCCTGCAATTAAAGCCGATCAGCGATATGGGAACCCCCATTGAAATCATCCGGGGTATCTTTGGCGGGAAAGATGGCTATAAAGCCGCCTTACAAGAACTCGAACAAGAAATCTATCAGGGAGCCTAAGCGGCATGAGTAACGTTTCAGGAATAATCAAATCCATACAGGACATCATGCGCAAGGACGCCGGTGTCGATGGTGATGCCCAGCGCATTGGTCAGCTTGTCTGGATGTTCTTCCTGAAAATCCTTGATACAAAGGAAGAAGAATTGGCCATCCTGTCTGACGATTATAACTCTCCAGTACCGGAGCGTTTTCGCTGGAACGCATGGGCCACTGATCCCGAAGGCATGACTGGCGAAAACCTGTTGGGATTTATCAACAACGATTTGTTCCCGGCCCTAAAAGAGTTGCGGACCGAAGGCGCAGAAAAAGAACGCGCCACGGTTATCCGACGGGCGTTCGAGGATGCCTATAACTACATGAAATCCGGCACTCTGATCCGTCAGGCCATTAACAAGCTGAACGAGATCAATTTTACTCATTCGGATGATCTTCATACGTTCGGTGATGTCTATGAGCAAATTCTCAAAGACCTGCAAAGCGCGGGCAATGCGGGCGAGTTTTACACGCCTCGCGCCATTACCCAGTTTATGGTCGAAATGGTCGATCCAAAATTGCACGAAACCGTTCTTGATCCGGCTTGTGGTACTGGAGGATTCTTAACTCATACTGTTGACCATAAAGCCGATCTCTATCAGGAGAAGGCCGGAGATATCGAAGTTCTGCAAAGCTCCGTGTTCGGGGTTGAAAAGAAAGCGTTGCCGCACCTGCTGTGTACCACAAACATGATGCTTCACGGCATCGAAGCCCCGACCAACATTCGCCACGGCAATACGCTATCGCGGCCTTTGCGTGATTACAGCAAAAAAGACCGCGTAGACGTGATCCTAACCAACCCACCCTTCGGCGGCATGGAAGAAGACGGTATCGAAAGCGCCTTTCCAGCAACTTTCAGAACCCGTGAAACTGCCGACCTATTTCTGGTGCTGATTATGCACCTGCTGAAAGACGGAGGCCGCGCCGCCGTGGTCTTGCCAGACGGCACCCTGTTTGGGGAAGGCATCAAAACCCGCATCAAGGAAAAATTGCTGACCGAGTGTAACCTGCACACCATCGTCCGTATGCCCAACGGTGTGTTCAACCCTTACACCGGCATCAAAACCAATCTGATGTTCTTTGAAAAAGGCACACCGACCACAGACGTGTGGTTCTTTGAGCACCCGTACCCGGAAGGTTATAAAAGCTACAGCAAAACCAAGCCCCTGCGAATCGAAGAATTCACCCCGGAAAAAGCATGGTGGACGAACCGAACAGAAACAGATCAAGCATGGAAAGTCAGCGCCGAAACTATCAAGGCCAGTGGCTATAATCTGGACATCGACAACCCGAACAAAGCCGACAAGGGGCCGGGTGATCCATTGGAATTACTTGCTGCTTATGAGGCAAACAAGGATGCTGCGCAGACAACACGAGATGGTTTGAAAACTATTTTAGAACAATCACTATTTTCATAAGGGGAAAATAAATATGAGCGCTTCTGAATTTGTAGAAATCACCGGAACGCCTGAAAATGGCTATATCGTTACCTATCCTAGTGGCGAAACTGATGGACCGTTTAATTTTTTTTCTCTTGCTAACGAAGTAGTACGAATAGCCAAAAACACGGACTATCAGATAGCTGGAATCCCTAAGTCGCTTGGTGATGTTATTTCAAAACTGCATAGCATGAAATGACTCCTGAAACTTTCCTTTCTCAATATGGCGAACTTGTCCAAGGCCAGAACGGGGTCAGTAATCTACGTAAGCTGATCTTGAGTCTTGCTGTGCGTGGTAAGCTGGTTGCGCACGACCCAGATGATGGTTCCGCTGATGCACTTGCATCGCTGATTATGAAAAACAAACAAGTATTTTTCAATGAAACTACTTTTAGAAAACCGGGGTTAAAAACGAGGATTTCTGGGGCAATTGAACCCTTTATAATTCCAAGTACATGGAATTGGCTAACTCTTGGTGATGTTGCCTATATCGTTGGCGGGGGAACTCCTCAAAGCGGCAATGGTGCGTACTTTGCTGAACATGGAATTCCATGGTTTACCCCGGCTGATTTGTCGAAAAATAGCAATAAATTTGTAGAGCGAGGCCGTCGCGATCTTTCTGATTTGGGACTGCAAAAAAGTTCGGCGCAGTTAATGCCAGCAGGAGCAGTACTCTTTTCAAGCCGAGCGCCAATTGGGTATGTAGCGATTACGACTTTTCCAAGTTCAACTAATCAAGGTTTTAAATCGTGCATCCCCTATACCGATGGCATGAGCGAGTATATTTATTATTACCTGCGTTCTGCTGTAGATTTTATAGAGAACCGCGCATCTGGTACGACTTTTAAGGAAGTTTCGGGAAAGGTTGTGAACGATATTCCATTCCCTCTTCCGCCCTTGGCAGAGCAAAAGCGAATTGTTGCCAGAGTTGATGAGTTGATGGCGTTGTGTGATGAGTTGGAACAGCAACAGGACCAACATGTAACGCTCAAGCGTGAGGCCGCGCGGGCGACCCTACACCACCTCGTTACCGCCGAAACTGAAGCCACCCGCCAGCACCACTGGTCAATCCTCGCCAACAAATGGGGCGAATGGCTTGATGATTTGGAGATTGTCAGAAAATTCCGAATAGCCGTTTTGGATTTGGCTATTAGGGGGCGACTCAGTGATCAGTATGAAAATGAAGCGCCTACCGCGGTCGCGTTTCTGCAAGAGCGACGGAACAATAAAAGCAAGACTGAAAAAGAGAAAAACACTCCCCAATATGATGCAATCGAATTGTTTGAACTGCCTTCCGGTTGGGAGTGGGCAGAGCTTGGGGAGTTGGTCGATTTCGGCCCAAGAAATGGGTATTCTCCAAAGCCCGTAGGCTATGAAACTAAGGCGAAATCGATGACCCTTAGTGCTATAACTAATGGCGTGTTTGAAAGAAATAAATCCAAATATATTGATGAGGAAATTCCAGAAAATTCCCATCTTTGGATTATGCCTGGGGATATCCTGATACAGCGAGCAAATTCTATTGATTACGTTGGGGTATCAGCAATTTACACAGGCAATGATCGTGAATTTATTTACCCGGACTTGATCATGCGTATGACTATTGCTCCCGAAATAAGCAACAAATATGTTCATGTTGCTTTGAGCAGTTCTATCGCAAGAACTTACTTTAGGCAGAATGCGACAGGTACTTCGGGAAGTATGCCTAAGATTAAACAAAGTGTTGTCAACAGCGTGCCTATTCCTCTCCCCCCTATCGCCGAACAAAAGCGCATTGTTGCTAAAGTCTATGAATTGACGGCGTTGTGTGCCCAGCTTGAAGAGCAGGTCCGCGAAGGAGAGAGGTTGAACGAGGCGTTGTTGGTGTCCATGGTTCATCACATGGTCGATGGCCCTACCGTACCGCCGGGTGATGGTGCGCCAAAGCGTGGGCCTCTTAATTCGGCCCCTGATGAGGCCGCGCCGATAAAGTCTCGTGCCAAAGCGACCGGCCCAGCCTTTATCAAGGCATCGCCCCAAACCAAAGCCAAAACCAGTGAAAAATTTAAAGAAGCGGTGCTTGTCGGTGCCGTTGTTCAGGCGTTCTTTGATGATGGTGGCGAACCCTTGGGTAATTTCCGCATTCAAAAAAGCGTCTACTTTGCCCGTCGCCATATGGGAGAGACCGCCCTTAATGAAGAATTCCTGCGCAAAGCCGCAGGTCCGTACAACCCGACCATGAAATATTCCGGCGGCATCAAAATCGCCAAGGATAAAGGCTATATTCGTGAAGCCAAAGGCCGCTTCGGCTTCGGCCATATCTCCGGCCCTGATGTAGCCGAACTGATGACTTATGCCGATAAGTACGGTGACATCAAAGAGGCCGCCGCCTGGGTGCGTGAAAAATTCAAATTCAAAAAAAATGAAGACTGGGAAGTCCTCGCCACGGTTGATTACGCCCTGATGCACCTTGAAGCCAAAGACATCCCAGTCGCCCCCACTCAAATTCTACAATACATCGCAGCAGACGACGAATGGCGACCAAAACTCAAAAAACTGGACCTGTCCGAAGCCAAGGTAGAAAAAGCCTTGGTCGAAGTCCGGGCACTGTTTGGATAGGAGAGGAGAACGCAAAACATGCCGGTCTCGCCATTTGCTCGGGCCTACGATTTTGAGAAACTGTTCCAGCTCGAGCGGTTGAAGATAACCATCGAAAAGGCGGAGGTTGCATTTGACGATTTGGCGCCCGAAACAATCGACTTTTGTAAATGCATCATCGAGACAATGTGTAAACACATACTTGATGAGAAGGGAGAAGATTATGAAAACCTGGAACTCCCCAGATTAGTCAAAGATGCGCTCAGCGCCGCTAGCTTTCAAAATGATCAAATTCGTGGGAACCTTTCCGGCCTGATGAATGCCTTGGGGGAAATGCGCAACAAGAAGGGCATCGCCGGTCACGGCAATCATGGTCAGGTGCCGCTTCCCAGTGAGAATGACATCCGGGTATTCGTCTCTGTCTTTCAGAGTGTGACAACCATCCTGTGGCACTCCTTCACCCCTCAAAACATAGATGTCCGACACACCAAGCTGGAATTTAAAGCACTTGAGGAAAAACTTAAGCTCGGTTGGCTCAATCAAGTGGCTGATGAAAATATCATCGTGGAATACTCCGAAGAAGACGGCCTTATTTACGTTGAGGGAAAAGAAATCCGTCCGTCGGAAATTCTCTATCTCTTTGATCGCGAGAACTACGTCAAGAAAATCGAAAAAACCAAGTCCGAAGCCCGAGAATTCATTTTTGAACAGTTGGCGGATACAATATCCGAGGCATTAACCGACGGTATTTTCGATGGCTTCGAGCCTCATGCCTACGGGTGGGAATATCCGGAAGTCTCGATAGACGATGCACAGGCCGATGGGGATAAATTGAATGTGTCCGGCACGATCTCAACCTCGGTTCGGCTAGGTGCACCCTCAGCCAAAGATGGAATCGATTTAGATTATTTATCCGACTTCACGGCTTTATTCTATGCAAGTACGGCAGGGTCCCCGCAGGAGCGAGATTTCTCTCTCGAAGAACTGAATATCGAGCATACAGACTGGTTTGAAAATCTAGAGGAAGATTACGATTAGCAATTGCATCAACTTGCCTTCGTTCCCCCTGCCCCCACCTTAGCTAAGATAGGTCACCGATTTCCCTTAGCTTACGTATAGGAGGCTACCAAAGCCATCCACCAGAGTCGTCCAATATCCCGTATACGTATACGGGGTCTGGAACGATATTTCCGTATAGATATACGAACGCCGAAAAATGGCCTGGGCTTTTGGATCGGTGATGCCGGTAGGCATCTCCCCTTTATTGACGTTCCGTCTTCACCAAAAATCACCTCCTCCCTTACCTAAGGGAAACCCGTCAAATCACGCGGTGTTCGCGCCTTCCATACACCTAAGCTAAGAGGACCACCTTAGGTAAGGGAAATGCGAATCCTTACCGCTTGATTCCCCATAACACCCGATAGGTATACGGGTTCCGGGTAGCAATTCCCGTATACGTATACGGGCGGCGGACAAATTCCTGAATTCATGAAACGGTGATGGCCTTAGGTAACGACACCTTAGGGGAACAGCATGGTCAATCCACGAAATCGATTCGGCTTTTTTATGGCATTTCATCCATACAAAAGGTCGCCTTTTCTCTTAGCTAAGGGAACCGCGCATTTTGCGCACATTTGTGCCCTGATATTCGAACACCGGTTTGCAGGCTTTAAGGACGGGCTGGCCCGCAGTTTAGCAACAAGAAGGCATCGAATGCATAAGGAAAATTTCTTTAAAGGGCTGCCGTATACGTCACGTGTTCATCCGTGGCAGGTACGATCTGCACGTTACGTGTCAGGGCAGAAAAATCACGTAACTAGAATATTCCTGCTTTGCCGGTTTCTGCACGTAGGGTGACCCCTACGTAACGTGGTAGCGCGATTTCCGTATACGGAATATCCCTATACCCGATTCGCTGATTTCGAGGTGCCCAAGGCAATAATTGGCGATTGCCCACCTTAGGTTAGGTGGGGGTCAAAATAAGCATCAGCCGTGCGATCCTTTAAAGGGTCATGAGTGTACCCGGACAAACTTTTTTCCCTTTAAAGGAATGGAGCTAAAAAAATGAAAAACTGCATTATCCCTTTAAAGAAACCGAATGCCTTTAAAGGCGGATATCCCTTTAAAGGGATTGGGCGAAATCCCACCGTTCGGGTTATTCAGTTTCCTAGGCTAATAACTCTAGGGGCGCAAGGTGGAAAGAACCCTAAGGGGACAATCCCTAGGGAATGAAGCCTAGGGATTGGGACAAATGGCGATGGAATACGGCAGAGTTGACGAATCGATAGGCGGACAGGACAGCACTTAAGCACCATGACCACGGAAACGACCCTTAAGGCAAATATCCCGCCCCGGCGTTACCTCAACCGTGAGGAAGCGGCGGCGTGGATTGGGGTATCCGTGGACACCTTTATGACCTTTAGCATTCCCTACAGCGATCTCGGGCCACGCTGCAAGCGGTGGGACATTGTTGATATCGAAGCATATCTCAATGATAATAAATCCTGCGACAGCGCCCGAACCTCAGAAATGAAGAGGAGACGGCAAACATGCGTATCTACAAACGCAAAGGCTCACCCAAGTGGTGGGCAACTTGGAACGACCAGAAAGGCCGACGACAGCGCAAGAGCACTGGGACTGACGATAAGGCCATAGCCCAAGCCCTTGCCGCCAAATGGCAACAGGAGAGCTTTATGGAGCATCATTTCGGCGTAATCCCCGATGTTTCCTTTCAGGACGCCTTGTTGCGCTATGCAGAAGCGAAGAAGCGGGAAAACCCCGGTGGCTACAAGGGAAGTCATCAGTACCAGCTGCAAATGATTTTGGATGAATTCGGCTCGTATATGCTGATGGAAATCAATGCAAAAATGGTTCGGGATTTTGCTGACAAACGACGCTTAAAAGTGAAGGAAGCAACATTGCATCGGGACCTGGCCGTCCTGAAGGCAATTTTGAACAAGGCAAAAAATGAAGGTGACTTGGTGACATTACCGACATTTCCAAAAGTGAAACTGCCCAAAGGCCGCACTCGCTGGCTGACATTGGCAGAGGAACATCGGTTGTTGAATGCGGCACCCGAACGGTTGCGATTGTTAATTGCTTTTGCCTTGGATACCGGAGGACGGCGTTCGGAGTTGTTCAAGCTTGATTGGCGCTATGTGGACCTGCCCAACGGAAGGGTAACGTTCATCGAAACCAAGAATGGTGAAGACCGTTCAGTCAGGCTGACGGAACGCGCTCTGCAAATTCTGTTGGCGCTTGGTCCCAAGGATAGCGGGCCGGTGTTTACCTACAACGGGAAGCCTTTAAAGGACGTGAAAACCGCCTATGACAACGCTCGCAAGAAAGCGGGTTTGGAAGATGTCCGTTTTCATGATTTGCGCCATACATTTGCCTCGCGTCTCGTACAACAGGGTTTGCCCTTGTATGACGTGATGCACATGACCGGGCACAAATCACTAACCATGGTTCAGCGTTATTCGCACTTGGCACCTGAGTATCAGGAGCGGGCTATTGTTGCGCTTAACAGCTATGGGCACAATTTGGGCACACTGGAACTAAAAAACCCGAAAGACGAAGAGACCCACAAAGGACAAAACCCCAAGGTTTCCCTTGGGGTTTTGATGGTGGAGCCGATCGGGATCGAACCGACGACCTCAACACTGCCAGTGTTGCGCTCTCCCAACTGAGCTACGGCCCCATAATTGTGTTACCTGTCGGCGTTGGGTTCGCCGGGGCGGAAAATACGGCTGCCGGCCCTCGGTTGGCAAGCAAAAACCGGGGCCGTCGGCGATTTAAGTTTAGGGCGCCGGTTAAGCAGTCGCCCCAAACCACAAGAACAGTTAGTCTTTACCGTCTTCAACGCCGAGATCGATGTGCTCCTTAACTTCCGACATGTCATCGTCGTCGACACCTAAGTCGGACGCATCTTCAATCAGTTCATCATCTTCCTCGTCATCAGCGAGGTCGTCATCGTCGTCGTTTTCCAGAACATCGACACCATCAAGGTCTTCGAGCTCTTCGCTGTCCTTGTTTTCTGCAGGTTTCTCTTCCGCAGGTTTGACCTTTTCAGCAGCGGCCTTGCGTCCTTTGACAACGGCAACCACCTCGGCATCGCATTTAGGGCAAACGGCGGGTTTGCGGTTAAGATCATAAAATGCTGCGCCGCAACTCTGGCAGACGTGCTTTTTTCCTAAATCCGGTTTAGCCACGCTTATTTCTCCGACTGGATCGTTTCAATAATTTCACTAATAATGTGCCAATTGCCATTTTCAGACGCCTCTGTCAAAACCAAAATACGGAATTTTCAATTTTTAGGAAATCAGCGAACCTCAAGATGGCCGCCAAGACCGATACAAAGTCTGTAAACCCCCTAAAAACCATGCTAGAGAGCGGCCACGGTACGGAATTTGTGCAGAGGCCGTGTGGCCATATAAAAGGGGACCTTGGTTGAACGCAATTTGTTCACAGAAATCATCATCGCTCATCGGTGACGTCCGGGTCCCGGGCGACAAATCCATCTCCCATCGGGCCTTGATGCTGGGCGGCACCGCCATCGGCGAAACCCGGATCGAAGGCCTGCTGGAGGGCGAAGATGTTCTGGCCACAGCCGCAGCCATGCGTGCCCTCGGGGCCGAGATCAATCGTGACGCAGCGGGCGTCTGGCGGGTAATCGGACGGGGCGCCGGCGGGCTGCGCGAACCCGAACAGGTTCTCGATTTGGGAAATTCAGGCACCGCCGTACGTCTGCTTATGGGGCTGGTCGGCGGCCACGCCTTTTCGTCGACGTTCACCGGCGACGCCTCGCTGTGTCGACGCCCCATGGAACGGATCATGGCGCCACTGCGCGAGGCCGGTATTCAGTTTACCTCCAGAGACGGTGGTCGCCTGCCGATCACCGTAACAGGCCCGGAAACCGTATTGCCCATTGAGTACACTTTGCCGGTGGCCTCGGCTCAGGTTAAATCCGCCATTCTTCTGGCCGGGCTGAATGCGCCCGGTGAAACAACCGTTATCGAACCCCAGCCGACTCGAGACCACTCCGAACTGATGCTTCGTCATTTTGGCGCCAAGGTCGCCGTCATTGACCAGGACGATGGGTCTCGGCGGATTACCCTGAGTGGACAGCCGGAACTTGAAGCCGCAGACATTGTTGTGCCCGGCGACATATCATCGGCCGCATTTCCCATGGTCGCCGCCGTACTGGTGCCGGGATCAAAAATCAAACTGCAAGGCATCGGCATCAACCCGTTGCGCGCCGGACTGGTGACAACACTCAAGGAGATGGGGGCATCCATCTCAATTGATAACCAACGCGGTGGTGAAGGCGACCTGTTGGCCGACCTGACGGTGACCGCCGGACCTTTGACAGGGGTCGACGTGCCGGCCGACCGCGCGCCCTCTATGATCGACGAATACCCGGTTCTGGCTGTTGCTGCGGCCCTCGCAAGCGGCACGACACGCATGAACGGTCTCGCCGAACTGCGGGTCAAGGAAAGTGACCGGCTGGCCGCCATGGCGAAGGGCCTGGCCGCCGCAGGCGTCTCGGTCGAAGAGACCGAGGACACCCTGATCGTTCATGGAACCGGCCAGGCGCCCCGTGGCGGCATGATGATCGCTGCCGATCTTGATCACCGCATCGCCATGGCGTTTCTGGTGCTTGGCATGGTCAGCGATCAGCCGATGACGATTGATGACGCTTCACCCATTGAGACCAGTTTTCCCGATTTCGCCGGATTGATGAACAGTCTGGGTGCCGACATCAGGAGCGCATAAGACAATTTATACCCTGAGGGACCATAAGGATTAACAGATGATCATTACCATTGATGGACCGGCCGCCGCTGGAAAAGGTACCATGGCCCGGCGCATGGCCAAACATTTTGGCCTCGCCTATCTGGATACCGGACTGCTTTACCGGGCCGTCGGCAAAAAAGTTCTGGATCAGGGCGGTAATCCCGAAGACCCCGGTTTTGCAACCTCGATTGCCGAAGCCCTTGAGGCCGATGACCTGAACGCCGGTGACCTTAGAACTGAAGATATTGGTCAGGCGGCGTCCAAGGTTTCTGCGGTTCCCGGCGTGCGCGCCGCCCTGCTGCAGTTTCAAAGGGACTTTGCCGCAACCCCCCCAGATGGCGCAAACGGTGCCGTTTTGGATGGCCGGGACATCGGCAGCGTTGTCTGCCCCGATGCTCCGGCCAAGCTGTTCATTACGGCAAGCGCGGAAGTCCGGGCCGAACGACGATTAAAGGAGTTGCTTGGTCGGGGCAGTGAAGCTATATATGCCCGCGTTTTGGAAGACATGAAGGAACGTGATGCTCGTGATTCGTCACGAGCAGCTGCTCCTCTGGAGCCCGCCGAAGACGCTAAGCTGCTTGATACCAGTGATCTGGACGCCGAGCAGGCCTTCGCAGAGGCTCTAGAATTCATCAATTCCAGGATTTAAGGAAACCTCATAAAAGAGGTCACACATCACCCCGCACCGGCACTCAGTCGGTAATTGCGGATTTGGATTAACTTTGAGACCACCGGAACCAACCGGTTGGCCAGAAAACACAAGAAAGGAAGACCCGATGGCTCCAGCCAAAGAGACCGCCGCTGGCGGCAGTGAACTCCCCCCCGTTACAGAGAATTTTGCAGACCTTCTTGAGGAATCAATTGGCGAACAAGGCTTTGAAGGCCGTGTGCTGAAAGGCACCATCCTCGCCATTGAAAACGACGTCGCCGTTGTCGATGTTGGATTGAAATCGGAAGGCCGCGTGCCGCTGAAAGAATTCGGCACCCCTGGTCAGGACCTGGACCTTAACGTTGGCGACGATGTCGACGTTTATGTCGAACGTTACGAAGATCGCGAAGGCGTTATCCGCCTGAGTCGCGAGAAAGCCCGTCGTGAGGAAGCCTGGATCGAACTTGAGAAATCCTTCACCGACAATGTTCGTGTGAACGGCGTTATCTTCGGTCGCGTCAAAGGTGGCTTCATCGTTGACCTGGCTGGTGCCGTGGCCTTCCTGCCCGGCTCTCAGGTAGACATTCGCCCGGTTCGCGACATCGGCCCGCTGATGGGCACACCGCAGCCGTTCCAGATTCTGAAGATGGACGCCCAGCGCAACAACATCGTTGTGTCACGCCGTGCCGTTCTCGAAGAAAGTCGCTCGGAAGCCCGTTCCGAACTGATTTCCCAGCTGACCGAAGGTCAGGTCCTCGAAGGCGTCGTCAAAAACATCACTGATTACGGTGCATTTGTTGACCTCGGCGGTGTTGATGGTCTGCTGCACGTTACCGATATTGCCTGGAAGCGGATCAACCACCCCTCTGAAGCCCTGCAAATTGGTGAGACCATCAAGGTTCAGGTCATTCGCTTCAATGCTGAAACCCAGCGCATCTCGCTTGGTATGAAACAGCTTGAAGCTGATCCATGGGAAGGTGTCGGGGCCAAATACCCGAACGGAACCCGCTTCACCGGTCGTGTGACCAACATCACCGATTACGGCGCATTTGTTGAGCTCGAAGCTGGTGTCGAAGGCCTTGTCCACGTCTCTGAAATGAGCTGGACCAAGAAAAACGTTCACCCGGGCAAGATTGTCTCCACCTCTCAGGAAGTGGAAGTTACGGTGCTTGACGCCGATCCGGAAAAGCGCCGGATTTCTCTTGGCCTCAAACAATGCATGGACAACCCGTGGGATTCCTTTGCCGCTGGTCATCCGATCGGCACCGAAGTTGAGGGTGAAGTCAAAAACATCACCGAGTTCGGTCTGTTCATCGGCCTGGAAGGCGAAATCGACGGCATGGCCCACCTCTCCGATCTGAGCTGGGACAAAACCGGCGAAGAAGCTCTGACCGATTACAACAAGGGCGATACGGTTCGCGCCAAGGTCCTTGATGTGGATGTTGACAAAGAGCGTATCTCTCTTGGTGTTAAACAGCTGAGTGCCGATCCGTTTGTATCGGGTGCCGGCGAGCTGAAAAAAGGCGACATTGTCACCTGTACGGTTTCGGCGATTGTCGACAACGGTATCGAGGTTATGGTCGACCAGATGCAGGGCTTTGTGCGTAAAACTGAGCTTAGCCGTGAGCGTTCCGAACAACGTCCGGACCGTTTTGCAACCGGCGAGAAGCTGGACGCCAAGATCACCCAGATCGACAAGTCCGGTCGTCGCCTGACATTGTCGGTCAAGGCACTCGAAGTTCAGGAAGAAAAAGCCGCCATGAAGGCGTACGGATCTTCTGACTCCGGAGCCTCTCTCGGCGATATTCTGGGTGCTGCACTGGCGGAAAAAGCCGATACAGCTGCTGCAGAAGAGCCGAAGGAAGAGAAAAAACCGGCTAAGAAAGCCGCCGCAAAAAAGAAAGCTGACGCTGAGCCAGCTGAAGCCGAAGCTGAAGCAGATGACGCAGCAGCGGAAAAGAAACCTGCCAAGAAAGCTGCTAAAAAGGCAGACGACAAGGCGGCTGATGATGCGGACGGGGACGAAAAACCAGCCAAGAAAAAGGCTGCCCCAAAAAAGACCAAAGCCAAGGCCAAATCAGATGATGAACCGGCCGAAGCAGAAGCCGCTGATGGCGAAGACGCCTGATTTGTTTGAACACGGTATGGTCCGGACCGATGGTCCGGACCAGCCTGCCGGACACTGAATAATGTCAATACAATCAGATGCAATCATCGACAGGCGCCGCTTAAAACGGCGCCTGATCTTTTGGCGGATCGTTGGCGTCAGCGCCGTCGCGCTGGCGATCATCGTCGCCGTTGGCCGCATTGGTGGTTTTTCCTCACGATCAGATCATGTCGCCAGGCTTACCATAGAGGGCGTCATCCTGGATGATGCCGTCCGCGACCAAGCCCTGAGAGAAGTTGCCAGCGACGACACTGTAAAAGCCTTGATCGTTACCATCGACAGCCCTGGCGGAACCTTCGTCGGTGGAGAATCCCTCTATACTCAGCTTCGCAAAATTTCGGTCGACAAACCTGTCGTCGCTCTGATGGGTGGCACGGCGACGTCAGCCGCCTATATGGCCGCCATAGGTACTGATCGCATATACGCCCGTGCCGGCACACTGACCGGTTCTATCGGCGTCATCCTGCAAACCGCTGATATTACAGGCCTTTTGAACAACATCGGGATCAAACCTGAAACTATAAAAAGCGGCCCGTTAAAGGCCCAGCCCAATCCAATGGAGCCGTTTAGCGACGATGCGCGCGCCGCAATCCAGGCCGTGATTGGCGATTTTTTCGAACAGTTTGTTGATATGGTGACGGAACGCCGTAACCTTGGCCGGGCAGACGTCCTGGCCCTTGCCGATGGCCGGGTGTTCTCCGGGCGCCAGGCAAAATCCGAAGGCCTTGTCGATGCCATGGGGTCACTTGAAGACGCCCGTAGCTGGCTGGCCGACGAGAAAAAAATATCCAAGAACCTACCTGTCGTAGACATCGATATATCCCATGATGATGAACCCTGGCGAGATCTTGTTAGCGGGCTGGTTGGAAAAACGCTTCTTTCTGAACGACTTAGACTTGACGGGGTGATCTCTCTTTGGCACCCTGCATTGTAATGATGATGATCAACACAAAATCTCTTCGGGCTTTCGATAAAAGTGCCGGAGAAACAGAGGAGCGTTTATGACCAAGTCCGAATTGATTGCGCTTCTGGCCGCTGAAAACCCGCTTTTATATCAGCGTGACGTCGAACGCATTGTGACCACTATTTTTGAAGAGATTACCACCGCTCTGGCGAACGGTGATCGGGTCGAACTTCGTGGCTTTGGCGCGTTCTCGGTGAAGGAACGCGGCGCACGGACCGGACGGAACCCGCGGACCGGAGAAGCCGTCAAGGTTGATGAAAAATACATTCCGTATTTCAAGACCGGGAAGCAGCTTCGCGAACGCCTGAATACGGGCAGCTGAGCAGAGTGGCCGGTACGGGTGGCTGAGTCGGGCGGGTCATGAGCTGCCTGTCTTTTATCCGATAAGGACAACACCATTGAGTAAGTTCATATCCTGGATCATCTCCATTCCACTGGCTTTGGTGATCATCATTTTTTCCCTGGTCAACCGCGGTGCGGTTACAATTGATTTCTGGCCGTTCCCGGCGGCAATTGGCATTCCCCTGTTCGCCCTGATCCTGGCCGCCCTGATGGTTGGTATTCTGTGGGGCGGCATGGCGGCATGGCTGGCTGCAGGACGGTCACGCAAACGGGCCCGCGAGTTAAGTCGCCGGCTCGAATCTGCTGAGATGGAAATCCGTCACCTGGAAGAACGCAACGCCCGCCTTCAGCGAAACCTGAAAGATACCAGCACGCCTGCCAGAAAAGCTTTACTGGCCCCCGCCGACGCCGCCTGATCCGAACGCCGGATGCCCGGGCGGGCATCCGGAAAGCTCAACATTTGATCTGCCTGCTACCCATAAATGCTGCACCTGACGTGTGCAGCATAAAGTGCAGCAATTTGTTATTTATCAAACGGTTAGAGCGCTAAATATCCGGAGCCTGGATACCCTTCTGACGACAGGCAGCGACCACCGTGTTGCGCAGCAAACAGGCGATGGTCATCGGGCCAACGCCACCGGGAACCGGCGTAATCGCCCCGGCGACCTTACTGGCTTCTCCGAAATCCACATCCCCGACCAGGCGGGTTTTACCTTCACCCTTCTCCGGCGCGTCGATGCGGTTGATGCCGACATCAATAACCGTGGCCCCGGGTTTGACCCAGTCACCCTTGACCATTTCGGCCCGGCCGACCGCCGCCACCAGAATATCCGCCTCACGGCAACGGGTTTCCAAGTCCTTGGTTCTTGAATGCGCAATGGTAACCGTGCAGCTTTCCGCCAACAGTAACGCCGCCATCGGTTTGCCGACAATATTAGAGCGCCCGAGCACCAGGGCGCGTTTCCCCGATAAGTCCCCCAGGGCCTCTTTCAGCATCAGGATGCAGCCATAGGGCGTGCACGGCACCATGGCGTCAGCCCCGGTCCACAAGCGCCCGACATTGATGACATGAAAACCGTCGACGTCCTTGTCGGGGTTGATGGCGGCCAGGACCTTGCTCTCATCAATATGGTCCGGCAACGGCAGCTGGACGAGGATGCCGTGCACCGCATCGTCGGTATTGAGCTTGTCAATCAGTGTAAGCAGCTCGTCTTCGGGCGTTGCCGCATCCAGCTTGTGCTCAAAACTTTCCATGCCGGCCTCGGTCGTCTGCTTGCCTTTGCTGCGCACATAAACCTGACTGGCCGGATCTTCGCCGACAAGCACAACGGCCAGGCCCGGCACCAGTCCGTGATCGGCGTTAAGAGTTGCGACTTCAGCACCGACGCGTTCGCGCAGATTGGCGGCGAAAGCCTTGCCATCAATGATATTCGATTCAGACATTTTGTTCCTTACTCCTTAAGCAATTCACGGGACCAGGCCAGCAGATAGGCATATCGCTCGCTCGTGTCCCCTTCAATCGTCAGCACCTTGTTGCGATCTTTGGCTCCCTGAATTAACGACAGCGAAGATTTTGGGAATCGCCAGGTTTTAGCCAAAAGCTTGATCATCGCCTTGTTTGCGCGACCTTGTTCCGGAACCGCCGTGACTGCTATCCGCAATACGCCATTTCCTTGGGCGTTGGCGACGATGCCGTCGATCCGATCCTTTGCCGCATTGGGCGAGAGGCGGATGGACACCCTTATCCCCTTATTTGTCTTCTCAAATGGAGACCATGCCTCAGCCAAGGTTATAGAGCAGCCTTTCAATGACCCCGCGGGCAAAAATGATCCCCAGGATCAAGACCATTGGCGATAGGTCAAGGTTGCCGAAGTTTGGCAGAACCCGACGGATCGGCGCCAGAAACGGCTCGGTCATGCGATGTGTCACATCACCGACCATGTGAACAAAACGATTGTAGGAATTGACCACATTAAAGGCGATCAGCCAGCTCAGGATAATGCCGATAAGAATGACCCACACATAAAGGTCGAGAACGATCAAGATAACCTGAAGCAGCGGCCCCAAAACGATGTCCATGGTGATAGCGGTCCTGGTGGTTGAAACTGGGCCATAAGGTAACCACCACATCAGGCCCGCGCAAGGCCAGGGCACAATTTTCCAACCGTCAATATCTTGACAAACCCAGCCGCCAGCATCTTGACAAACCGAGTGCCCAAATCTCATTATCTTGCCAACCCGCCGAGGGTTCTTGGCAGACATCAGTGATAACGGGGCCGTAGCTCAGTTGGGAGAGCGCGTCGTTCGCAATGACGAGGTCGTCGGTTCGATCCCGATCGGCTCCACCAATCCTTTTCACCAAGCGGCGGCACCTGCCCGAGGGCGCTGGTTAGGACGCCTTGCGGTGGTTTTCATTATCCGGCGGATTAACCCGCTTGAAGTGATCCGGGTGCAGCGCGTATTCGACGACTTCTTCCAAATGGTCGAAGTGCATCTGGTGCAGAAACCCGTGGACACTGGCCGGGCGGACGGCTTCTTCATGGTCGGGGTTTTTGATCAACAACGTGCATGCCGCACCCAGCAAACAGGCCGTGGCGCAGATTGAGAAGGCCAGCGGGAAGTTGCCCAGGTCACCCAGCATGCCGCCCAATATCGGCCCGGCGATACCGCCAACACCATAGGACAGGAAAATGAACGGGTAATTCTGACCGACCCGGTCGTTGCCGAAAATATCGGCGGTGAGCGTCGGAAACAAAGCAAAATTTCCGCCGAAGTTAAAGCCGATCAGCATGGCCCCCAAATACAACAGATATTCGTTTCCGGCCATCCCGGTAAAGGCAAACAGAAAGGCCGCCTGGGTCATCGTCATCAACACCACTGAGCGCCGCCGCCCGATCCTGTCACTAAGGACTCCCCAGGCGATGCGGCCAATTCCGTTAGCCAGACTGAAAAACACAGCCATTGCCGTGCCCGCGATGGCACTCGCCTCAATCTCGTTATAGCCGGCGGCCTGCAGGGCCTCCATGGGGTAAAGTTTCATCAGGCCAATCGACATCAGCCCGGCCCCCGCACTCACGGCGAAGGTTAAAAAGATCAGGAAAAATTGTGGAGTGCGCAGCATTTCGGGCACGGTGTAGTTCTGTTTACCCTTGGCCGCAGCCGGGGCCGTGGCGACGAAACCTTCCGGGGTCCAGCCCTTGGGCGGCATCACCATCCACAAGCTGCCAATCAGGGTCAGGGCAGCGAAGGTCGCGCCATAAATCAGAAACGTCGTCGACAGGCCATGAAGCTCAATCAAATGCCCCCAGGCCCCGGCCATCTTGACCCAGCCCATGGCGCCAAACCCAAAACCGGCAACCGCCAGGCCGGTGATCAGCCCTTTTCGGTCCGGGAACCAGCGCATGCCGACAGCGATTGGTACGACATACCCCAAACCGATCCCGGCACCGCCGATCACACCAATTCCCAGGCACACGGCCCAGAACTCAGTGCCGCCTAAGAACCCGGCCAGCGCATACCCGGCACCGAGCGTTAAGCCTCCGGCCATGGCGAGTCTGCGGGGCCCAAGTTTGGCCATGGCTTTACCGGCGAAGACCATTACCAGGGCGAATGTGCCCAGACTGATCGCAAAAACCACCTGGGTTTCCATCTTGCTCCAGCCGGCAACCTTAAGAGCCGGGGTGAAGACGGACCAGGCATAGATGGCACCCAGATTAAGCTGGATAAGAATTGACCCGAGGACGACAAGCCAGCGATTTGGGGAACGGACGGTCTGCATTGATCTAAACTCCATGCGCGAAATTAATTCATCCCTCCCGACTGGTGGTGGGATGCATGCCTTCAGATAGGTTTGAGGACCTGTCAGGATATAAGTATACGGGCGGTTCTGTTTTCCTTAAGAGCGGCCCGTGCCAAATTTGAGACACTTGCCATTTGATATTCCTGATCCAGTTAGGATTTTTTGCTTTACTCAGTACTTTATACAACGTCAGCCCCCTATCGAAAATGACTTCGATCAAATCGAGAGCCTTGAATCGGCTAAATTGTAGGCCCAGACAAATTTTGCACCCGCCAGCGCGATCACAGGTGTGTTATGCGGAACAGTCGTCGATTGTCAGATGCCGCCAGGACAACTAAGTTGCCTTTTGGTTGACTCACGTTCAGCCATGCCATCGCAGTTAAGATACGCAACCTAAATTACCAATGTTTTTCGTCTAGGGGAGATCACACATGCAACAACATTCCTTTTCAGCCGTACTGGCCTTGTTTACTTTGGCATTTGGCGTCCTTGTTGCCGAACCGGCCAGCGCCAGCGGTGACGGGTTGATCATCAAACAAAGCGACTTCGGTGTGATCAAGACCCTCGATCGGTTGGGCATCGCGCTCGAGCGAAAAGGCATCAAGGTTTTTGCCCGCATCAATCATGCAAAAGGCGCAAAGAGCGTTGGCCTGAAGCTCGCCCCGACGGCAGTGATTGTTTTTGGCACACCAAAGCTCGGAACCCCACTGATGACATCAAACCCGGCGATTGGGCTTGATCTGCCCCTTAAAGCCGTTGCCTGGCAGGCCGCCGACGGAACCGTCAAACTTGCCTATACCGACCCCGCCTGGCTGGCAAAACGTTATGGCATCGAAGACCGTGACAAGGTTTTCAAGAAGATGGCTGGCGCGCTTTCAAAATTTACCGAAATTGCCGTCAAACGCGGTGGGCTGAAGAAAGAATAAGGCTCGCCTCGAGGCTCCACACGGCGCATTATTAACTCTGACCTCTGATTTGGTCGTCCGCCACTGTGGATGCCGCCAGATCATCTGTGCCTGAAATTGTGTGCGATAGCGAGAGTGGGACTCGACCCGTCTAGATGTTGTTTAGAAAACTAGAGCCGCTCAGAAAATATGCCGTCTTGCTACCCCTGTTTTTCGGGGGGCTTGCCCTGACGATAATTGTCGCCACCCATTTTCGTGACTCTGAGCTGTTCCAGCGTCATAGCGAATTCAGCCAACAGGCCGATGAAGCGACTGAAGAGCTGTCGGGAGAGTTTGCGTCTAGTTTAAATCAACTACAGGCCCTGGGCACATATTTTGAGTCTGGCATAACCGTAAAACAGGAGGGTTTTGAGCGAATCTCCAACCGTCTGTTGCAGGGGTCAAAAAGCCTTGGGGCTCTTGCCTGGGCGCCTTATGTTCCGGCGAACCGTCGCTTGGCATTTGAGCAAATTCAGAGATTTTCAGGATTTCAGGACTTCTCCTTCAGGGATAGAACATCGACGGGGGACACCATCCCCTCACCTCCACGCAACCGTCACTTTCCTGTCTATTTTATCGAACCTTTTCCAGAATATCAGACCATATTCGGCTACGATCTGGCGTCTGACCGAGAGTTGTTAACGGCAATGGATGAGGCGCGTGACAACGGCACTGTAGCTGTTGTCACGAAAATCAACCCGACGTTTGACGCCATTGCCTTTCGGCCCGTTTATAAACGCGACATGCGTCTGAACAGCGTGGGGGCCCGGAAAAAGGGCTTGGTTGGATTTGTCATTGGCCTATTTCAAATAGAAAACACTGTCGCCCGATTGTTCGCTCAGAGTCTGACGACTCAACGTTTGAGCCTGTCAATTTTCCCGAATCCAGAACCTCCAACCGGACCTCTCACCGCACTCTATGCTTCGAACCCAGAAAGTCTCCGCGACCCAGGCCTGACCGATCAACACTCTGGTCTTGAAAAATCCTTCAACCAGGACTTTGGCAATCAACGATGGCACGTTGTCATCCGTCCGGCTGTCGATCACAACGTTTATAAAATTTCACTCGACTTCTGGCTGGTATTGCTCAGCGGAACGCTGCTTGTCGGTTTTCTGGTCAGCTTGTTGGGCTATGGCACCTACCGCGACGCCCTGACCAAACGGCTGATAGAGGAGCGCACCCGACAATTAAACGAACGCGAACACCAATATCAGCTGATCTTCAATGCAACCGCCGAAGCGATTGTTACGTTCGAACGCGACGGCACCATTACCAGCCTGAATGACAGGACGGAACATCTGTTCGGATATCCGCGGGATGAACTTCTGGGCACCAGCATGTCTCGTTTAATGCCCGAACAGGAATGGCTCACTCAGCAAAAACATATCGCTTATATCGATACAGATGCCCCGACCTCTTTCAGTCAGCACCGCGAGTTGACTGCCCTAAAAAAGGACCAGTCGCGGTTTTTTATGGATCTGGCGGTCACCCGCTTCCAACATCACGAAACATCGTTGTTTGTTGCCGTTATGCGCGACATTTCGGAACGCCGGGTTACCTTCCAGCGCCTCCAGCAAAGCCAGGTTGAACTGAAGAACTATATCAATGAGCTGGAAGCGTCGCGCCAGACCATGGAACATCAAGCGGAAGAGATCGTTACAATTGCTGAGGAGCAGAATTTTTTGCGTGCCAAAGCAGAGGCCGCCGATAACAGCAAATCAGAATTCCTGGCGACCATGAGCCATGAAATTCGCACCCCGCTGACCAGTATCCTGGGCGTCTCAGACCTGATTCTTAACGCCCTCAACGATCCGGCACAGCGAGAAAACGTCCAGATCATTAAACGCGCCGGAGAAGGCCTGCTCCGGATCGTCAATGATATTCTTGATCATTCCAAACTGGAAGCCGGCAAGCTGCAAATCGAAGCCATCGACTTCCATCTTGAAAGCACCATTAAGAATACCCTGGAGGTCCTACTCCATCGCGCGGATGAAAACGATACTTTTCTCGACTATGAGATTTCCAAAAAACTACCCTCCGGAATTAACACAGACCCACAACGTATCCACCAGATACTGGTCAACCTGATTGGCAATGCCGTCAAATTTACGAAAAATGGGCGGGTATCGTTGAAAGCCGTGCCAGATCAAAAAGTCGGTGACCGGGCCGGGCTCAAATTCACCGTCACCGACACCGGCATCGGCATTTCCAAAGAGGCCCAGAAGAGATTGTTTGGAAAGTTTGAGCAGGAGGACGCCTCGACGACGCGCACCTATGGTGGATCGGGTTTGGGGCTGTCGATCTGCAAGATGCTGGTTGAACTGATGGACGGCGAAATTGGTGTGACCAGCGAGCTCGGCAATGGCAGCACCTTCTGGTTTACCCTTCCCTACCGTGAGGTGTCGTGCAACGTCCACCCGGACATGTTTTTAAACCAAAAACTGGTCTACTCTGCGAGCCGCTCGCTCAACATCTTGTTGGCCGAAGACAACCAGGTTAACCGGATGTTGATTTCCAACATGTTGGTGAACGTCGGCCATCGGGTCGACACTGCCGCCGACGGAGAGATGGCCGTCCAGGCGATCAAGAAACACCGCTACGACCTGGTGCTGATGGATGTGCGCATGCCAAAACTGGGCGGACCGGAGGCCACCGAGATCATTCGCAGACAAGAGGGCGAAGCAACCCACCTGCCCATCATTGCCGTGACCGCCGATGCAACGGCAACGCATCGTGACCGGTTCATTGACGCCGGCATGGACGCCGTGGTCGCCAAACCCATCGAATTGGACAAGATGCTCAGTACCATCGATCAGGTGATGGGTGAGGAAATTCATAGCTCGATGGTTGTCGCCATTGAAAAAACCGAGCCCGCCGAACAGACCTCCGCTCGCGAAGTTCCACAGGTTGATGCCGAAGACTCCAACACCACGCTTGATGATCTGTTAAAGCGCATGTCAGATTTCTCCTGACGTCCCTCGGGTCGTTGCCTAAAACTCGACCCCCCAAGACTAATCAGGACACCTGCCGTTTCAACATTCTCAACACCATAAAACACGCCATGGCCGCGGCCAGGTGTTTGAGCGAATGACCGCTAACCGTCTGGCCCAGCAGCTCGAACACCTGCGGGTCGAAATGCTCCAGTCCCTTGGCCACCAGATACCAGAGAATAACCGGCGCCAATGCGGCTTTCCCTGTGTAACGCGCTTTGGTGAACAACCCACACATCACCGGCATAAGGACAATCGGCAGGAACTGAACCAGCGCATAAAAGCGAAGATCACCGCGCCCCAGTTGTTCCGTATACTGCCAGTAAAACAGGCTGATAATACCCAGAACAACAAGCGCCGGAAGCACGATGGTCAGTCCCACGCGTCTGTCGATGCGATCCGCGACCAATGCTGACGTAAGCCCCATGAACCCGACGGTCATCGGAAGCCGGTCCCAGAACAGTCGCTCATTGGTTGGGATGAGGTGATAATACGCCGACCCGATACTGACGGCCACAACCCCAACAAAGAAGACAACATAAGGGATGGCGTCTGCCCGGTCATCGAACAACTCACCAGAACGGCCTGTCAGAACCACAAACAAACCGATCAAACCGGCGAACAGAAACCCGGTGTTGGAGATAACATCGGCGAAATTGGCGACCCCGAAGGCCGGTCGCTGGTCAGCAAAATTATGGTAGGCCGGGTCCTGGGCGATGGGGTCAACAAACAGCGTGGCAACGATCGCAGCGGTGCTGATCATGACCAGAATGCCAATCCTAGCGGCGAAGCTCATGTCTCACCCTCCACGATTTTCTGTGTTGCCACGTAGTCGGTTTTTCCAGTGCCCAGAAGTGGAATGTTATCAATCACTCTGACGTCTTTGGGCACCATCAGTTCCCCCACACCGCTTGCCCGGGAAAAGGTGGCAAGGTCAGTGCGGCTGGCTTCAGGGTTGTCACTCACCAACACCACCTGCTCGCCCTTTTTGACGTCGGCAATGGCGACGGCGGCATGCTGGTGGCCGGGCCAAAGCTGTTCCGCCAGGGCCTCAACCGCCCCCAGCGAAACCATTTCCCCGGCGATCTTAGCGAACCGTTTGGCGCGGCCCTTGATGAAAACGAACCCTTCTTCATCGATTTCGACAATATCGCCGGTATCGTATTCATCGTTTTTCAGAGGCTGAACTTCACCCGGCGCATCGCTCAACAGATACCCCTTCATGATGTTGGGGCCTTTAACGATCAGCCGGCCGCCGTCTGGGATACCGGGGACCGCTTGCAGGCGCACGCTGATGCCCGGCATCATGCGCCCGACACTGCCGGCCCGGTAATGCATGGGTGTGTTGGCGGCCAGTACGGGTGATGTTTCCGTCGTCCCATAACCTTCGAGAATACGCAGGCCGAACCTGTCGCCCCAAACCTGGCGGGTTTGTTCTTTGACTTTTTCGGCACCGGCAAACACGTAACGCAGGCTGTAAAAATCATACGCATGGGCGACCCGCGCATAGCCGGACAGGAACGTGTCGGTGCCGAACATCACGGTGGCATTGGTATCATAGACCAGGGCCGGAACGATGCGGTAATGCAGGGGCGACGGATAGAGAAAAGTTTTAACGCCGGACAGCAGCGGCAACAGCAACCCGCCGGTCAGGCCGAAGGAATGGAATACCGGCAGCACGTTAAACACCGTATCGGTCGGGCTAAAATCAATAACACTGGCCAGCTGTTCGCGGTTGGCGAGCAGGTTGTGATGCGACAGTACAACACCTTTCGGCAGGCCTTCCGAGCCCGATGTAAACAGCACGACCGCGGCATCTTCGGCGTCGGTTTTTTGCCGCCGATGGAACTGCTCCGCAAACGGCCGCCTCAGCAGACCGGACAGTTTGTCGATGAGATTGATACTGTCCTTGATGTCTTCCATGTAAACAATTCTGGTGTGCTCCGTGAGCGCACTGACAACATCGCTCAACTTCGCCATCTCGACAAATCGCCGCGATGTGAGCACGGTTTTCAGGTTGGCCACTTCGATCGCCGAGATCATATTCTTCGTCCCGGTGGAAAAATTGAGCATGGCCGGGACCCGTCCGACGGCCTGCAATCCAAAAAACGTCGTCGCTACGGCCAGCGAATTGGGCAGTAAAACTCCAACATTTTCTCCTTTGACGGTGATCGTCGACAGGCGGCGGCCCAGAACCAGGCTGCCCAGCAGCAGACCATCATAGGTCAGGGGTTTGCGGTCCACGTCTTCCAGGATTTTGGCGGTTTTTCCATGAATATGACGGGCATCCAAAAGCGCCTGAAACAGGGTTTGCTCGGTTTGCCGGGTCTCGAAGATCAGGCTTGTCATGACGTCATGCAGTTTTTCGCCGGCCAACTTGCGGCGCTCCCGCCCCACTGTTTCGCCCCCCAGATCAAACGTCTGCGGGTCTTGAATGGTGATGGTGATTTTCGGGAACCAGCGCTGACGGACTTTGCCTTTCAGGCGCGAGAACGGCGTGTACTGGGCCCCGTCAATACGCACGGGAACCAGCGGCGCGCCCGCCTTATCGGCGATCATGCCGGGACCTTCGTAGATTTTCATCAAGGCCCCGGTGACGGTGATCCGCCCTTCCGGAAAAATCACACAGTGATTACCCTCACCGACCACCTTGATCAGCGACTTGAGGGCCAGCGGATTGCCTGGGTCCATGGGGAAGGCATTAACCAGCCCCAGAAACGGCCTGACCCACCATTGCCTGGCAATCTGGGTATCGATGGCGAAGGTCGGTTTTTTCGGCAAATAGGTCGCCAACAAGACCGCATCCAGAAACGACACATGGTTGACGACAATTACCGCTTTGTCTCCGGCCTTGGCCATATTCTCAAGCCCGCGAACCTCGACCCGGTAGCAGAATTTGAGCAGAGTGCGAAGGAACGCTTTAACCAGGGCGTCTGGCAACAGGGCCGAGATGTAGACGGCGGCACCGGCGTTGAGCACGGCGAGCACGAGAAACACTTCCGGCACGCTCAGATGCAGCGCCAGCATAACGCTGGCGGCCAGCGCCCCGATCACCATAAACGCCGCATTCAGAATGTTGTTGGCGGCGATGATGCGCGAGCGTTGTTCTTTCGGACTGTGGCTCTGCACCAATGCATAAAGCGGAACAATAAACAGCCCGCCCGACATGGAGATGCCCAACAGGTCGACCAGCAGACGCCAACTGACCGGGTCATTAAGGAAATCCCGAAACCCGACAAGATCCGGGCCGGGTACGGGCAAAGCGGAACTGACCCCGTACAAATCCAGAATAAACAAGGTCATGCCAAGCGCCCCAAACGGCACATATTTTGCCGAAATTTCACCCTTAAGAAGACGCCCGCAGAGCAAAGAGCCGAGGCCGATGCCGACGGAAAACACCGTCAGAAAAAGGGTGACGACAGTTTCGTTACCGCCCAGCACGTTCTTGGCGAAGGCCGGAAACTGGGCCAGGAACGTCGCGCCCACCAACCAGAACCAGGAGATCCCCAGGATCGACAGAAACACATCCCGGCGGCTGCGTGCCATGCCGACCATGGTCCAGATGCCGCTGAAGATATTGATGCTAACCTTGAGGTCCGGCATGGGGGCCGGGGCGGCGGGGATAAAAAAGCTGCAGCCCCAACCGATGACCGCAAGGCCAAGAATACCCGCCGAGACAATCATCACGCCATCGTCGGCCAGGATCAGCAAACCACCGGCGATGGTGCCGAGCAGGATGGCGAGGAAGGTGCCCGCTTCAATCAGCGCATTGCCGCCGATCAGCTCATCTTCCGCCAGATGATCCGGCAGGATGGAATATTTCAGCGGCCCGAAGTACGCCGATTGCGTGCCCATGGCAAACAGCACACCAAGAAGCACATTAATCTCACCGGCATACAGCCCGAACACCGCGGCGCTCATGATGCAGATTTCACCAAACTTGATCCACCGGATCAGCCGGGATTTTTCGAACTTATCGGCCAGCTGCCCGGCGTTGGCCGAAAACAGGAAAAACGGCAGAATAAAAATCCCGGCGGCCAGGGTCACCAGAATTTGCGGATTAATGGCACTGCCGGCACCCAGTCGATAGAGGATCAGGATCACCAGGGCGTTTTTGAACAGGTTATCGTTGGCCGCACCAAAAAACTGGGTGACGAACAGCGGCCAGAAGCGGCGCGTCTGAAACAGATGAAACTGACTGTCATGCATGGCGATCACTCTTTGTTGTTGCATAAGGTGGTGCGGGTTCCGAGAACACGCCCCGTTTCAGGAAATTGAGAACCGCCCGAACGGCGGCGGGCCTGTTGGAAATGATAACGTGGAAAGCATTAATCCGAATGGTATCGCGGGCACCCGGCAGGTCGGTTTCCCCGACCCTGACGGTGCCATCATTATCGCCACCGATCCAGGGGTTGAGACCATAACGGTTTCCCGTTCCGCCAGCGATAATGCCGAACTCACCCGCCAAAGGGGGCAGCTTCTGAACGGCGGTCGGCGTCAGTTGCTGACCGGCCGGGCCATAGAACCATTGGTACGGCCAGACGTCTTTCAGCATCCGGGCAACACTTGAGCCCTGATTGGGCGGGGCAATCTGGACGATACGAAAAATATCGATCCGGTCCTGCCAATCCCGGCGTTCAGACAACAGCTGGCGCAGTACCAGTCCACCCATGGAATGGGTAACAAAGGAAACGGTTTTGATGCCGCGCAAGTCGCTGATCAGAGACGACAGGGTTTCGGCGTGTGCCTCAAGGGGGCGGCGCGTGCTTGCGTAACTGACATTGGCGACCTCGTACCCTTGCTGTTTGAGCGACCCGACCAGCCTGGAAAACGTACCCGTCGAGCGGCCAATGCCATGCAGCAGGATAACCAGATGATCGGACCGGGGCTGCAAATCCAGACGCTTTTGCCAACCGTCCAAAACCGCCCGACAATGCGTCACATCGCCCCAGGCGCGGCGTACGTTGTTGTGATCCAGCAGGCGGTGGCGCTGCGTCCAGACATGGCGCTGGATACGCCATCCGGCAAGGTGATGCACGTCCGACCAGACTTGTTTGCCGCCCAGGGTCTTAAGCGGAATATTGAGGGGGTTTTTGGCTTTTGTCGCATAAAGCGCGACCCCGCCTGTCAGGATCAAAACAATCACCCCAACCCCCATCAGGCGCGCAAATTCACTCATTGCCCCGCCTCCCGGGCACCGTGACGAAGCCCTGCAAGATAGGTGCGGGTCAGGGTTTTTGCCATGTCCCGGAACGTGTCGTTGCTGACGACGTCGAGCTTTCCGCCGGCTTCCAGCGCATAAATGCCATGCAACCCGGCCCACAGGACACGGGCCGCATGGGTGAGTTGATCTGTTTCCTCGCCACCAAACAAGGGCGCAAGCGCCGCCTCCAGCAGGCCCAGAACGCGGGCGATTTTGAGTTGGTACCAGTCCGGCAGACCCGCTCCGTCCGGGCGAACGTACTCAAACAACGCCGTCCAGAGACCGGGATGATCGGGTAGAAACTCAAGATATCCCTCCAGCAACACGTCGATATCCCGGTCCGGCGCGCCGCTAACGGGGGCTTGGCTCAGCGCCTCATATAACAGGTCCAGGGTATGGGCGTTTAGATGCAGGATCAGGTCATCAAGATTTTCAAACACGTTATAAAGCGTGCCCGGCGAATACCCGATAGCATCGGCAACATTACGCGCCGTCAACCGCCGAAGCCCGTCAGCCTCAACAATCCGCTCCGCCGCACCAAGCGCCAATGCGTAAAGCTGTTCCCTGCTATGATCGGACCGTCGCGCCATTTGTGATTTCAGTTATTATTGAACGATGTTCAAAACAGTAATTGAACATCGTTCAATTAGCAATAGAAAAAATGTTAACTGATCGGGAGCAGGCGGATTATAAAGAATGCGGGTTCGACCCAGTTTAGACGAACGGAGACCTAAGATACGATTCCAAGTAATTCCGGGGGCGTCGGGGAAAGGTGGTGGGCGCCAGCTTTAACCAACTCATCTTTGCTCCCGTAACCATAGAGCACTCCAACAGCCATCATTTCGTTTCTTCGTGCGCCGATCATGTCATGGCTCCGATCACCAACCATAATAGCCTCATTTGGAACAACACGTGTTTCCTTAAGAGCATAATCTAGGAGTTCGGCTTTGTCAGAATAGGAACCGTCAAGCCCCGAGCCAAACACCCGCCCGAAATACTCGTTGATGGCAAAATGTTCGACTATACGCTCGGCATAGATTGTTGGCTTACTTGTCGCGATAAAAAGCTGATGACCAGAATCGACAAGAATCGCAAGGGTATTTGCGATTCCTGGATAAACGTGATTTTCATAAAGCCCGGTTTCTGCAAATCTTTCGCGGTATAAATCCAAAGCTGCTATCGCCAATTGGTGATCGCCGAGCATTTTCTCAAAGCTATTGAGAAGCGGCGGACCAATACACCAGGCAAGCTGGTCATTGGCTGGAACGTCATGACCTAGTTTTTCCAGTGCGTATTGAATCGAACGCGTAATTCCGAGCTTTGGATCGGTCAGTGTTCCGTCAAGATCGAAGAAAATCACACCCATATAGACATTCTTAACACAGGCCATAGTGCTGAGAAAGAAGGCTGCGGTGACCTGTCTAAGTGAACCCCATAGTTAGCGAAAGAGCCAAGCTATTGAAGTCCAAGTAGGGTCAAACCTGAGACAAATACAGCACCTCTGCTTTACATCCACTTGGCCTCCGCAAAGAGACGTCCAATCCTTAACGGGATAAAAATTGGACTCCCTCATTCTCCCATGAACTGGGCAGGCAGAAACTTCAAATCTCTGCCCTTTAATCGCCACAATCCTCAGAATATATCTATCGGTGAAATACCGATTGCGGCAGGGCGACGAGACGGGTACATATTCTGCAAATGATTGTTCTGACAGGATTAACCAAGCGGTTTGGCGGGCTTTTGGCCGTTGACAATGTCACCTTCAGCGTTGGCAAGGGGCAGGTCCTGGGATTCCTCGGGCCGAACGGGGCCGGCAAGTCGACAACCATGAAGATGATCGCCGGGTTTCTGGAGCCCAGTTCCGGGACCGCCGAGGTCGCCGGCTTCAACATTGCCACCGCGCCGGTCGAGGTCAAAAAACGCATTGGATACTTGCCGGAAGGCGCGCCGACCTACGGCGACATGACCCCGGCCTCGTTTCTTGATTTTATTGCCGAAATTCGCGGCTTTGACGGCACAGACAAATCCAGGCGCGTCGATGAGGTTGTCGAACGGGTGCGCCTGAAAGAAGTGCTCACGCAGCCCATCGATACCCTATCCAAGGGTTACAAACGCCGCGTCGGATTGGCGCAGGCCATCCTGCATGATCCGCAGGTTCTTATTCTTGATGAGCCGACCGATGGACTTGACCCCAACCAGAAACACCATGTGCGCGGCCTGATCCAGGACATGGCGGCGGACAAGGCGATTATCGTCTCCACCCATATTCTCGAAGAGGTCGAGGCCGTCTGTTCACGGGCCATCATCATCGCCCACGGCCGCATTGTCGCCGATGGCACCCCCGAAGACCTGCTGGCCCGCGACCCCAACCACAACGCCATCCTCGTCCGCACCGCACCCGAACATCTGGCGGGCGTCGAAGCCGGTCTTGCCGGGCTCGGAACCATCAGCCGGATCACCAGAGACCCTGACGGTCAGAATGATCCACTGTTGCGGATACGGGGCGACGGTGGCCCCGCCATCATCAGCCGCGTCAGTGACTGCATTCGCGAAAAAGACCTGAACGTTGAAGAGGTTTTTGTCGAAAAAGGCGCGCTGGATCAGGTGTTCCGCCAGATCACCACGGTGCCCCCGGAAGCCACCCCAGAGGTTACCCCGGAGGCCGGCGATGCGTAACATCTTGATCATCACCAAACGCGAACTCAAAAGCTATTTCGCCACCCCCGTGGCCTATGTTTTTATTGTCATCTTCCTCGCCATGACCGGGGCCTTCACTTTTTTTATCGGTAATTTTTTTGACCGCGGCCGCGCCGATCTGGAGCCGTTTTTTCAGTTTCATCCCTGGCTGTACCTGTTGCTGATCCCCGCCATCTCCATGCGGTTATGGTCGGAGGAACGGAAAACCGGGACCATCGAGCTGCTGATGACCCTGCCGGTGACCACAACCGCCGCCGTGCTGGGCAAATTTTTGGCGGCCTGGGGTTTCACCGCCATCGCCCTGACCCTGACGTTTCCCATGTGGATCACGGTCAATGTGCTCGGCAATCCCGACAACGGGGTGATCGTCGCCAGCTACATCGGCAGCTGGCTGATGGCCGGTGCTTTCCTGGCCATCGGGTCCTGCGTCTCGGCAATGACCAAAAATCAGGTGATCGCCTTTATCATCGCCGCCACGGTATGTTTCCTGTTCACCATGAGCGGGCTGGAACTGGTGCTGAATTTCTTTCGCCTGTGGGCGCCCGAACTGCTGGTCGAAACCGTCGCCTCGATGAGTTTCCTGACCCATTTCCGCGCCGTCATGAACGGGGTTATTGATATCCGCGACCTGATCTTCTTCACCTCGCTGATCACCTTCTGGCTGTTTGCCAATGTGATCATCGTCGATCTGAAAAAATCGGCGTGAGGGAGGTCTGATGCACCAAATTGATCGTTCCAAATTGGCCGTCGGCGGATTGGCGTTGGGCGCAATCCTGTTTCTGGCCGTTAACATTTTCTCGAATTCCATGTTCAAGGCGGTGCAGCTTGATTTGACCGAACGCAAGCTGTTCACCCTGTCCGATGGCACCCGCAAGGTACTGGCCAACATTGATGAGCCGATCAAGGTGCGCCTGTTCTTCAGCAAGGGTCTTGGCGAACAGAGCCCCGCCCACAAAACCTATTTTACCCGGGTCCGCGAACTGCTGGGTCAATATGTCAACATTTCGGGCGGTAAGGTCGAACTTGAACTCCATGATCCGGCACCGTTTTCGGATGCGGAAGACCTGGCGGTGTCGTTCAATCTTCAGGGTGTGCCGGTCAATTCAGCCGGGGATATGGGATATTTTGGTGTGGCGGCGACAAACGCCACCGATGATCAGGAGATCATCGCCTTCCTGACCCCGTCGCGTGAAACCTTTCTAGAATATGATCTGACCCGGCTGGTGCATTCGCTGGCCAATCCGCAACGTAAAACCATCGGCCTGATCACCTCACTGCCGATCAATGGCCGCCCCGGCCCGCAGGTTGGGGGAAGTGGGCGTTGGGCTGTTATTGACCAGATCAACGAATTGTTTGCCCTGACGCCGATTGCCCGCGAGGCAACCGAAATTCCGGCTGATGTTGATATTTTGATGATCGTCCACCCTAAGGGCCTCAAGGACGAGATGTTGTATGCCATCGACCAGTTTGTCCTAAAAGGTGGGCGGGTCATGGCGTTCGTTGATACCAACGCCGAAACCGCGGCCCGACCGGGGGCGGCACAGAAAAATGATCCGGTGTCCGAATTTGATACCACCCTCGCCTCGTGGGGTGTGCGGCTGGTCAAAAACAAAGTCGCCGGTGATCTGGCAACCGCCCGGCGGGTCAATGTTCAGCAAGGCAGCAAACTTGAAGTTACCGACTATGTCGCCTGGCTGGCGCTGAAACCTGAAAACTTTGATGCCGAAGATGTCACCACCGCCGACCTACAGGTCCTTAACATCGGCACTGCCGGGATTCTGGAGACTGTCGACGGGGCGGGAACCCAGGTGCTGCCGTTAATGCAGACCAGCAAACAATCGACACAGATTGACCGCGACCGGGTCATGCTGCGGCCCCAGGTGGTTGAGCTATTTAAATCCTTCAAATCCGACAACAAACGCCTGACCCTGGCGGCGCGGATTACCGGCAAAGCCAAATCCGCGTTCCCGGACAAGGCCAAAACCAACACCCATCATGTTGCCGAAGCCGTCTCTTCCATCAACGTAATCGTCGTCGCCGATACGGATATGCTCAGCGATGGTTTATGGGTTGAAACCCAGGATATGGGCGGCTCACAGGTCCTGGTGCCGTTCGCCGGCAACGCCGATTTTGTCATCAATGCACTTGATAATCTGGGTGGCAGCCAAGACCTGATCGGGCTCCGGGCACGGACCCGCACGGCACGGTCTTTTGATCTGGTGCAGAAAATCCGTCAGGCAGCTGAAATTCGCTACCGCGCCAAGGAACAGGAACTGCAGGACAAACTAATCGACGTCAGGGGCAAACTGAACAAGCTCATGCGCCGCGAAGAGACCACCGGCGAAATGGTGATGAATTCCAAGGAAAAGGAACTGATCGAGGAATTCCGGGGCGAGATGACGTCCATTCGCATTGCCCTTCGCGATGTGCAGCATGCCCTGAGAAGTGATATTGAGCGCCTCGATTCATGGCTCAAATTTTTCAACATCGCCGCCCTTCCGCTGGTATTGGGCTTCGCTGTTCTGGTCATCGTCATCGTCCGCCGGTTCAAGCGAAAACCCATTGCCCAAACCTGATTTCATGCAACCAGAACAACGACCGGAAAAAGAACTGCGATCATGACCCCTCGGACATTCCTCTTTCTTGCCTGTGTGACCGTGCTTGGTGTTGCGGCGGGGGCTTTTGCGGTCAGCCGCGAACCGGGATTTATGACGTCGAGAGGCGGCGATGTGGTGTTCCCGGATCTCAATGCCCGAATTGACGAGATCTCCAAGATCGAGGTCCGGACGCCCGAGCGAACCATGACCATGAACCTGGGGGATGGGGGATGGACCCTGGCCGAAAGCGGTGATTATGCGGTGCAGACGAAAATCGCCAAAGGCGCCGTCCTGGGATTTGCCGGCCTGACTTATGTGGAGGCGAAAACCCGCCAGGCAGACAAATATCACAAACTTCAGCTGCAAGCCCCCGAAGCCGAAGGCTCGCAAGGGCGGGCTGTCCGCATATATGCCAAAAACGGCGATACCCTAGTTGACGTGACCCTCGGCAGGGTCCGCTACAACATGCCCGGCACCACCAGAGACGGTGTCTATATCCGGAAATCAGACACGCCGCAGACTTGGTTAGCGCTGGGGCAGTTGGATATCTCCAAACTGCCGTCCGACTGGCTGAAACAGGAAGTCATCGACATTAAAGCCGACCGCATCAAGTCGGTGGAACTTCGTCATCCAGACGGCGAGGTTATTCAGGTCTCTAAAACCGCGGCGACGGATCGAAACTTCACCATGGCCGGTATTCCGGACGGCAAGAAACTGAAATACGACAACGATCCGGATAACATCGCCTCGGTCCTGGATGAGTTGGAGTTGGCGGATGTCAGACCGGTTAAAGACATCACCTTCGACCCGAAAACATCAATTACCGCACGGATAGAAACGTTTGACGGCCTGATCATCGACATCACCATGGGTGCCCTGAAATCCGGGGCCACCGGCCAATCTGAAAACTGGATCACCCTGACGGCCAGCGCAGCAGACGCCTCGCCAGAGCGCCGATCAGAAGTCGAAAAAATCAATGCTCAGACCTCACCCTGGGCCTACCAACTTCCCGGCTACAAGGCGTCTCGCCTCAACAAGCGCCTGTCCGAGATGCTTAAAGATCAAAAGTCTGAGACATAAGCTTGTATGCAAGCTTGATGATACTTATTTCTATTGTGAACAGTCGAAACCTGAATAAATGATATGATGAACAGGATCAACAATCGCCTGAATTTTTCTTTTCACAAGATTTTTAAAGCTGCGGCAGTCGGGCTTCTGGTGATCGGCCATCTTGTGACCGGGCTTGGGCATTCGGTCGCGGCGGCAAAAAGCGAAAAACAAAAGGACGAAGCCGCTTGGATCGTCCCGACCCACATTCAGCTGGCGCCGGTCATGATCCCCGTAGAAGGCCGACGCTCGGCTCCGGTGACGTTCTATCTGGAGGCCAGAGACAAAAAATTTGTCGGCAACATTTGCAATTACATACCGCGAATTCGTGATGCCATCTTCAAACATTTGTCACGCCATCCCGTGCCCGTAAGCCATCGCAAACTGATTTTGAAAAACATCCCCCAACGCCTGATTAACCCCATGAACCAGTCCATTGGCAATCAGATCATCGGCAATCACCAGATTAAAGAAGTTTATATCGTTGCCGGGGCCGTAAGAATGGGCGGCGGCAGTATCTCAAGATTACCGTTCGCCCGCATCAACGGCTGCCAGAGCATTCGCCGCGCCGAGGCCGAACGCATGAAAGCGGAAGCCGCCAAAAAACAAAAGTGATCGGGTCTCTTTGGGGCTCACTTTGAGGCCACTCTATTGACACAGCGGGGTTTTCAGCCAAATTAGTAAGTATAAACGGCGCGTGAGACGTTCTACGCGCCTGCAGGGTGCCTCTTCTGATGAGGGCCCGATTGTATCCGTACTCGCTCATAGTTGGAGGGGCACGCCAGATGTCGAGAATATCCGCCTTTAATAGCCCGCTGTTGCTGGGGTTTGAGAATTTCGAGCGCATCCTTGATCGCGCCTCGAAGTCTTCGGCCGAAGGTTATCCGCCCTATAATATCGAACAGACGTCCGAACATGGTCTGCGCATTACCCTTGCCGTCGCCGGTTTTACCATGGACGACCTCAGTGTGACCATGGAAGACAATGAACTGGTGATCCGTGGACGCCATGCCGATGATGGTTCCGATCGGGTGTTTATTCACCGAGGCATTGCGTCGCGGCAGTTCCAGAGAAGTTTCGTGTTGGCCGAAGAGATTGAGGTCGGCGCGGCGTCACTGGATAACGGCCTGCTGCATATTGAGCTGGAGCGGATCTTGCCGGAACCGGAAATCCGGACGATCAAGATTGACGGTGGAAACGGTGCCGCAAAAAAAACCAACCCAACGATGATCGACGTCGAGTCCGACTAACTAACCCGTTCGAAATCCGATGACACCGTGCCCGATTTCGGGGCGGCATGAAAAGGAGTTTCAAAGTGCCAAATAACACCTCTAGTCCAAAACCTGATGATCAGCACTCCCACGATCCGCTGATGACCCGATCCGACTTCGCCAACTGGGGAGCCGATCAGATCGCTTATGTTCGCCCGGCGCGCCATGGCGAGATAGAAGGGTATGCCGTACATGCCGCAGACGGTCGCGAGGTTGGCTTTGCCGAGACTTATGATCTGGCTGCAGCCAGTATTCTGCAACACGATCTCTTCCCCCTGAGCGTCCATTAGGGGGCTCTGAGGTGACCGGAGCTTAAGCCGCCCGGGTTTCCATACTTTCGGTCAAGATCGCAAACAGGCCATCCGGCGTGTCCGTACCCCGCAATTTTTCACAGATCGCCTTGTCGCGAAGCAGGCGCGACACACGGGCCAGGGCTTTCAGATGGTCGGCTCCAGCCGATTCCGGCGCCAACAGAAGGAAGATCAGGTCGACTGGCTGATCATCAATCGCCTGAAAATCAACCGGCTGATCCAGTCGGGCAAACAGGCCGTGAAGACGGTCCAGACTGGCCAGCTTTCCGTGAGGAATTGCGATGCCGTTGCCGACACCGGTCGTGCCCAGCCGTTCGCGTTCCATCAGCACATCAAAAACCGCTCGTTCATGCTCGCCGGAAATCTCGGCGGCACGACGTGCCAGTTCCTGAAGCACCTGTTTTTTACTGGTAACGCGCAGGTTGGCGACGACCTGTTCAGACGAAATGAGATCGTTGATCTCCATGGGCCTTCCTTACATGTTATCGCGCAACTGCGCGGTCATTGTGAAGCGCAGGCTATTAATTATTTACAGCGGGGTCGATCCACCCGACATTACCGTCCGGACGTCGGTAGACGACGTTCAGACTGCCGCTGGCACTGTTGCGGAACATGATCACCGGCTGATCAGCCAAATCCATACGCATGACCGCCTGACCAACGGTCAGCGACTCAATGCTCGTTGGCATTTCAGCAATAATTGCCGGCTGCCCGTCAACGGATACTTCCTCCGTCTCGGATTCCGGCTCCATGACGTATTGCTGGGCGAGCATAATATTTTCATGGTCGCGGGTTTTGTGATGATCATTGAGGCGACGCTTGTAGCGACGAAGCTGTTTGGAAATACGCTCCAGCGCCCCGTCAAACGCACCGTATGCATCAGCGGACTCTCCGCCACCCTGTATCGCCAGTCCGCGCGGGCCGGGATGCACCGTAATATCGGCACGTAATCCATGACCGGCTTTCGAAAAATTGACACTGGCGTCAATGGCTTGGCTAAAATACTTGGTAACGGCGGGTGCGAGGATATCCTGAACGTGGCTGGTCAACGATTCGCCTACGTCCATGTTTTTACCTGTAACGGAAATTTCCATGGGATGTCACGGTCCTGTTATTTTTCTATCTCAGGCATCGAAAGCATTCTTTCTCTGCGCCTGTATTCAGATTTTTTCCGCCTTTTTTACATGACCGCGCATCGGGAGTTCCAATGACACAGTAGGGCGGGAAGGCCGGGAAAATAGTGTCCAGCCACCCTAAAGTCAATACACCCGATTTGCTTACTTTTCCACCTTGTAAATTATAAAAGAATCAGCTCGGTTTTGCCTTTTGCCGACGGCGCTGGACCGAGGAGCCAATCTTCAGGGCTTCGCGATACTTGGCGACCGTACGCCGCGCGATATCCATGCCCTCGGCCTTCAGAATGCTGACCAATTTGTCATCCGACAGAATTTTGTCGGGCGACTCCTGATCAATCAGGGTTTTGATCCGGTCACGCACCGCATGAGCCGAGTGCGCCTGACCGCCACCAGTTGATTGAATAGCCGACGTGAAAAAGTACTTCAACTCATAGATTCCTCGCGGAGTCGCCATGTATTTGTTCGAGGTCACGCGGCTAACTGTACTTTCATGCATTTCAATAACATCGGCAATATCGCGCAAAACCAGAGGTTTGAGGTGCTGTACACCATGGCTGAAGAACCTGTTTTGCTGGCGCACCAGTTCGGTGGCGACTTTCAATATGGTGGTGGCGCGCTGATGCAATGATTTAACCAGCCAGCTCGCCGACTGGAACTGTTCGGAAATATAGTGTTTGTCCTCTTTGTTATCGATCTGGCTACTGACCGTCGCGTAATAGTGATTGTTGACCAACACCCGCGGCAACGTGTCTTGGTTGAGTTCGACGACCCAGCCGCCACCTGATTTCTGGCGCATCAACACATCTGGGATGACCGGCTGACTGACATTCTGATCAAACTGCGTCGCCGGTTTCGGGTCCAGCGCCTTCAACTCCAAAATCATCTCCGACAGGTCTTCGGCATCAACACCACAGGCCTTGGCAAGACCGCTGAGGTTGCGCTGGGCCAGCATATCCAGGTTTTCCAGCAACGCCTCCATACAGGGATCGTAGCGGTTCAGGTCCCTGAGCTGCAGGGCCAAGCATTCCCGCAAATTCCGCGCGCAGATCCCGGGGGGGTCGAACTGCTGCAACTGCTCTAGAACGGCCTCAACGGTACCAACGTCGCAGCCCAACGCCTCACTGACCCGCTCCAGGTCTTCCGTGATGTACCCGGCCTCATCAATCATATCGATCAGATAACGCCCGATCATGCGGTCCGCCGGGCTGCCCATATCCATTCCCAATTGCGTGATCAGGTGATCGCGGAGCGACGGTGCATCCGTCAGGGTTTCTTCAAGGCCCGGCAGAAGCCCATCAAACCCGCCGCCCGACCCCGGACCGGCATCCGCATAGGAGCCGCCTTCAGGGCCGTCACGGCTCAAGTCGCTGCCGCTGTCATTGGTATAGGTATTATCGCCTTCCGCATCGAGCTCGCGGGTTTCCGGAATTTCAGTGGTCGGCACCGCCCCAAGATCGATATCCTCCAGCGCCACCCCATCACCTTCAGGTTCGGCCCCATGCGCATCGTCGGTGGCCGCGCTATCCTCATCACGGCGCTCTCCTTCGTCGCGTTCAAGCATGGGGTTTTTCTCGAGCTCCTCCTCGACAAACTCAACCAGTTCCATATTGGAAAGTTGCAGGAGTTTGATCGCCTGCTGTAACTGCGGCGTCATCACCAGCGACTGTGACTGGCGCAGATCGAGGCGGGGCGCTAGAACCATCTTAGCGGACCCAAGCAGATATGCTTAAAGGCTAAAGCGGTCACCAAGATAGACACGCCGGACATCTGCGTTGCCGACAATATCATTTGGCGCTCCCTCCATCAGCATCATTCCGTCGTGAATAATATAGGCGCGGTCAATCACATCAAGGGTTTCGCGGACGTTGTGATCGGTAATCAACACGCCGATACCACGATCCTTCAAGTGGGCAACTAGATCGCGAATATCACCAACTGCAATCGGGTCGATACCGGCAAACGGCTCGTCCAGCAGCACAAAATGAGGGTTTGAGGCCAGGGCGCGGGCGATCTCGACCCGGCGACGTTCACCACCCGACAGCGCCAATGCGGGCGCCCGGCGCAGATGGGTAATGGAAAACTCGGCCAGTAGAGCCTCCAATATCGCCTCGCGGCGTTCGCGCGATTTCTCGACTACTTCAAGGACGGAACGGATATTACCTTCAACCGACAGGCCCCGAAAGATCGACGCTTCCTGTGGCAAATACCCAATGCCCAGACGGGCACGACGATACATGGGCAAATCCGAGATATCGTTACCGTCAAGAAGGATGCTGCCCTGATCGGGTGGGATCAGCCCGGTAATCATATAAAAACAGGTAGTTTTCCCGGCTCCGTTGGGGCCCAGCAGACCAACCACTTCGCCTCTGTTGACCTGCATGCTGACACCGCGCACGACCGGGCGCTTTTTAAAGCGTTTGCCGATGTTATTGACGATCAGCCCCTGATTATCGGCGACCAGATGTGGGCCGTCGTCAGCCATCTCCTCGTCCCCAATAACGCGACCAAATTGATCGTTCATATTTCAACCCTTTTGAGCATCTTCATGGCTCTAGTTTTTTTTCTTCGTCGGCAGGATCACACCTTTGACCCGCGTCCCACCCTGAGCGCAACTGTGCAGGCGGCTAATCCCGGTATTCAGGTTCACCTCCGCGCTGCATCCGCGCAAGACATTTTTATCACGGATAATCTTAACCGATCCGGTCAAAGTCGCGATTCCGCTTTCGACATTATAAACGCCCCGATCCGATGTGGCTTGATCCTGATCAGTGACAATATTGACGTTATCAAAGGCATCGACCCGGTAAATCTTGGTATCGCCCTTTTTATCTTTACGAAAATAGGCCGCCAGAACCTCGGCATTCAGGGTTTTCTTTTCGCGCTTGGCAACCGCTTTGCCGCGCGCCACGGCCATCTGTTTGGCTTCCCAGAATTCAAGCTGGTCCTTGGCCGTCAACCAGTCATCGCCCGATACCAGTTTCAGGCCTTTGCCGGTGATGGTCAGAATACCAGCATCCACATTGTAAACAGCATGTGTGCCATAGGCCGTTCCTTCGCCCGATTTTATCCGGACCTTGCCAATCGCATCCAATCGCCAGATTTCCGTTTCCCCCTTGCCGGTCTCACGGTAATAGGCGCGAAGTTCGTCGGCATTGACGTCGACCCCGCCGCGCAGCGCTCGGGCATTGCCGCGGGCCACAAATAAAAGGTTTTCCTGCTGCCACTCGATGCCATTGTCGGCAAAGATCTCAATCGGCGTATCGCCCGCGCCGAAATTTAGACTCTGGGCGCTAAGGCTGCCCGCCGTGGCAACACAAATCGCAAATACAAATAAAACCCAGAAATTTCGCTTCATGGAACGGTTTTTCCTGCACCTGGGTAAAGTGTGAGTTTCGACTTACCGGTGAAATATATAGTCTTGCCCCGGTCCACCAAACTAAAACCTTCGGCTTGCAACTGGCCAAACGGCCCCTGGCCTTCTATCGGAGCAGTTCCGCTGGCCGCACCGGTGGTCAGGTCGATTTCGGCGACATCGGTTCTGAATTCATAACCCGAATCATGATACAGATTAACCGCACCCTTCAGGTCCAGCGACTGACTGGAGCGGGAAAAAATGCCATTTTCCGCCGTCAACACAACCCAAGTCCCGTCCTTCATCATCAAGTCGGCTTTCGGCATTTCAAGCTCAAGAGTTTCGACCCCCTTGACCGACAGCCCGCCGGATAACTTACGGGCGAGATCCGCCGTCACCGAATAGGGCTGATTTTCCTTATCAGCGCCGACATAACGCGGGTTAACCATGCTCGGTTCTTCGGAAATTCCCAGTTTGACGGCGGCGAAACCTAGCCGGAATTTAAGGTCATCGGTGGCCAGATGTGGCCATAGGATAACCAGCAACACAACGATAACGGCCGCCGCCGGCAGCAGAAATTTCATCATCGAGACAAAGCGGCTGTACCCCTGGGTCAGGCGGCGCGGCACGAAGGGCTGCAATGAGCGCATACGACGCGTCGCGCTGGCCGGGGTTTCTGCCTGCGGGACCATCGTCGGGTCCGGATGTCCGCTGAAAGTGGTCATTTCGAAACCTTACGCCACCCCGGCGCGGAGGCAGTCATGGACATGCAGAATACCGACCGGACGACCGTCCTCGACGATAAACAGATTGGTAATCGAATTGGCATTCATCAGCGCCACGGCTTCGCTGGCCAGCGCATCAGGGCCGAGTGTCTTGGCGGTTCCGGTCATCACCTCAGTGGCTATCTGGTCCAGAATGTCCTCGCCCATATGGCGGCGCAGATCACCATCGGTAATCACCCCATCCAGCCGTCCGGCACCATCAACGACGGCGGCACAGCCGAACCGTTTGGCGGTAATGACCAGAATCACCTCAGACATTTTCATGTCCCCGGTAACGCTCGGAAGATCATCTCCTGAATGCATCAGGTCGGAGACCTTCAACAATTTCCGCCCCAGCTTGCCGCCGGGATGAAAAATATGAAAATCAGCCGGTGAAAATCCCTTACGCTCAAGCAATGCGACGGCGAGGGCGTCCCCGAGCCCGAGCATCAGCGTCGTTGAGGTGGTCGGTGCCAACCCCATTGGACAGGCTTCCGGGGCTTGAGGAAGCACCAGTGACGCAGTTGCCGCACGGCTGAGTGCACTGTCACTGCGTGACGACATGCCAATCAGCGGGATGCTGAACCGTTTACAATGGGCGACCAGGTCAGCAAGCTCGTTGGTCTCGCCGGAGTTGGACATGGCAAGCACCGCATCGTCAGCGGTAATCATGCCGAGGTCGCCATGCGATGCCTCGCCCGGATGGACAAAAAATGCCGGTGTGCCCGTGGAGGCTAAACTCGCCGCAATCTTGCGCCCGATGTGTCCGCTCTTGCCCATGCCGGAAACAACCACCCGGCCCTGAACGTCGGCGAGGATGTCGAGCGCATGGAGAAATGTATCGCCTAGTGTTGACCCGAGGGCCCGCAACGCATCGGCTTCCGTCTCCAGGACTTTGCGCGCGATCTCCAGGTCATCACCGCGTGGTTCGTCCGTCTCTCCGGATGGGCTGGACGCGCTTTGCGTATTCATGTGAAATTCAATACCTTATACCAAGGTGCAGCGACAATGGTCCGCCGGTTAGATTCATGCCGACTCCACGGCGAAGTATGCGCTTCACTGCGGAAAAGGTCAACGAAACCGGGTGGTTAAGCGACGACATTCAGAATCTGCCGCCAGCTTGTCAGGCATGGGCAAAAATATCCGTATCCGCCCAGCCAAGTGCATCCAGCTCACCCCGAGTCTCCAGAAAGTCAAAACAGGCGGTTGCCAGATGCATGCGCCCTTCGCGTTCGAGCATTTGGGCAAGCTTGTCGCGGATCAGGTTCAGATTTAAAACATCTGCAGCAGCGTAGTTCAGTTGTTCTCGGCTCAATTCATCGGCCGCCCAGTCCGAAGACTGCTGTTCTTTGGACAAATCAATGCCCAGAAACTCTTTGGTGACGTTCTTAAGACCATGCCTGTCCGTATAGGTCCGCACCAGTTTTGAGGCGATCTTGGTGCAGAAAATCGGGTTGATGCTAATGCCCAGATGGCGTTTGAGGATCGGCACATCAAACCGGGCATAATGGAAAATTTTGGTGACATCCGGATTGGTAAGCAGTGCCGACAGGTTTGGTGCGTCGTAGGCGTCACGGGCAAACTGAACCAGATGACAAACCCCATCCCCCGAAGACAGCTGGGCGACGCATAGCCTGTCGCGGTTCACATTCAGCCCCTGGGTCTCCGTATCGACAGCAACTGCCGAGCCAAAATCAAGGCCATCGGGCAGGTCGCCTTTATGCAGGAGAATTTGTTCGGGTTTGTTTCTCGGTTTTAACGACACGCCAGTCTCTCCAATCTCTCCGGCTCTTCCGTCCCCCCGGCCAAAGCCGCGGTGAATACTAATGCGCCAATGGAATGGGGTAAAGGTTGGTGCCCAGGAGAAGACTCGAACTTCCACGACCTTGCGGCCACAGGCACCTGAAGCCTGCGCGTCTACCAATTCCGCCACCTGGGCAATCAAAGCAACCGGAATGCAGCCATGTGGCTGACGGGACAGTGATTATTTCTGATCACAGGTCTTGTCAACATCAAAGAGTTATCCTTCAATAAGCGCTGTTGCCTCTGGATGCCCTGACCTATACTCAAAAGGGGCTGATAGACCGGAGTTTGAGCCAAAGTTTTAAACGGGTTTCAGGCTGGCCATCATCCCAGATTTGCACCTGACAGAACCTGATGGAGAGTGAGTTATGCGGCGGAAAATTACCGTTTTTGGGGGATCTGGCTTTATTGGACGTCACCTTGTCAGACGCCTTGCCGCCAGCGGAAGTGAAATTCGCGTCGCCGTCCGTGACATCGAAGCCGCGCAATACCTGAAACCCGCCGGAGAAATCGGCCAGGTCGTGCTTTGGCAGACCGACATCAAACAACCGGCCCAGGTGGCGAGCGCTATTCAGGGCTCCGATGGGGTGGTTAACCTGGTCGGCGTGCTGTCCGAATGGGGCGGCAATACATTTTCCGCCGTCCACACCGAAGGTGCAAAAAATATTGCCGAAGCAGCAACGGCTGCGGGGGTCAAAAACCTGGTTCATGTGTCGGCCATCGGGGCCAATAAATTTGGCGAATCGCTGTACGCCCGCACCAAGGCGATGGGTGAAGAAGCCGTGCTGGCCGCCTTCCCGTCGGCAACAATCTTGCGCCCCAGCGTCATTTTCGGACCGGAAGACGGATTCTTTAACATGTTTGCCGGCATTGCACGGTTCTTGCCGCTGCTGCCGATATTTGGATGCCCGGTCCTTCCCAAAGTCTCGATCAGTGGCGAAAACGGGCTGACCGTCGCCGTTGATCTTTATGGCGACGGCGGCACCAAGCTACAGCCGGTGTATGTCGGTGACGTGGCCGATGCGATCACAGCCACGCTTGAAAATGCTGACACCCATGGCAAAACCTTCGAACTTGGCGGCCCGACGGTCTACAGTTACAAGCAGGTCATGGAATTGCTGTTGCGCTATACGGGACGGCGGAAATGGTTGGTACCGATTCCGTTCGGGGTCGCCATGATCGACGCCTTTTTCCTGCAGATGCTGCCCAAACCGCTGTTAACCTGCGATCAGGTGACCTTGCTGAAAACCGACAATGTGGTGTCAACGGGAGCGGCGACGTTCGACGCGCTCGGCATCAACCCGGTTGCCGCGGAAACCATCCTGCCGACCTATCTCGGGCGGTTTCGTACCGGTGTCTCCGAAGACCTGCAGAACGCCTGAAATACTACGCGCTAATATTGCTGCGGCAGAACGGTTTTGTCGGCGTCAGAGTCGCCTTTGGCGGCGACGGCGATCAGTTCACCGTATTCCCGTAAAAACACCGAACCGCGCACGGTGCGCTGAATCAAAACGCTGCGCCGGTCCGCGTCATCCGTTTTGCGGCGCACCAGCTCCAGTTCACTCAACCGACTGACCGCCCGGGTGATGGCGGGTTTGGAGACATTAAGAATTTCCGCCAGGCCCCGCACCGTATGCGGTGGCGGGGTTAGATAGACACTGAGCAGCAGCGCCATCTGGCGGGCCGACAAATCCGGCGCATCGCGACGAACACTCTCGACAACGGCGCGGCGCCAGATGTCCAGTGCCTGCAGTTCAGTTAATTCAACCCCCATGTCGAAACCGGCCTCCCGATTGACGTTTAATTAATTGTTTCGATGTCAAAACTTTTAATCAAAGGAGAACTCAAAAGCAACTACATTTTGTTACGGAATTGATTTAACCCCTGTTATTTAGGGATATCGCCGCGCCAACATATTAAAAATAGCCCGTATTCCCATGGCTTCTCCGCCTTCGGGGCGACCGGGTCGGGCCGACAGGTTCCACGCCATCAAATCCACATGGGCCCAGGGAATGCCAGGCTCAACGAACTTCTCGAGGAACAGCGACGCTGTTATTGCGCCTCCGTAACGGGTTGAGCCGGTATTGGAGACATCGGCAACTTTGCCCCGGATCTGCCCGCTGTAGCCGGCAAACAGCGGCATCCGCCATAACGGATCATCTGCCATGAGGCCACTGTCGAGGATATCCGCCGCCAACCTGTCATCATTGGCAAACAAGGCCGGCAAGTCGGTGCCGAGGGCAATCCGCGCCGCGCCGGTCAGGGTGGCAAAATCGATGATCAGGTCGGGGCTTTCCGATGAGGCCTCGGCCAGCGCGTCGGCCAGTACGACCCGGCCTTCGGCGTCCGTGTTGCCGATCTCGATGCTCAACCCCTTGCGCGTTGTCAGGACGTCGCCGGGGCGCATGGCATTGGCCGAAACACTGTTTTCAACGGCCGGGATCAAAACCCGCAAACGGACCGGCAGGTTCGCCTCCATGATCATGGAGGCGACGGCCAGGACCTGAGCCGCACCACCCATATCTTTTTTCATCAACTCCATGCCGGACGCCGGTTTCAGATCTAAGCCGCCCGAATCAAAACACACACCCTTGCCGACCAGCGTCACTTTCGGCGCTTCGTTATTCCCCCACCTTATGTCGATGAGGCGTGGGTCGCGGTCATTGGCCCGGCCGACGGCGTGAATGGCCGGATAATTTTCGACCAACAAATCGTCGCCAACAATCACCGAAATGTCGGCGTCGTGCAGCTCCGCCAGGATTCGCGCTGCTTCGGCCAACGCATCGGGGCCCATGTCGTTGGCCGGGGTATTGATCAGATCGCGGGCCAGATAGGTCGCCTGAACGGTACGGCGGGCGCTGGCGCTGGCCTCACCTTCGGGGCAAATCAGTCTCGGTGGGACCATCTGCGGTTCGCGGTAACGATCAAACTGATAAGTCGCAAGGCCCCAGGCCAGCATCGCGGTCTCGGCGTGGTCGGCATCCACACCGTCGAGCCGGTAAACACCTGATGGCAACCCAACCGGCAGGGCGGCCCAGTCCCAGAGCGTCGGCGCGTCATTGACCCCGAACAAAATCCGCTCCACAGCGCCATCGGCGCCCGCCAGCATCGCCCGTGATCCGGGTTTGGCATCAAACCCGGTGCTGCTGATCCAGCGCTGAACGGTTTGGCTTTCCAATTTTAGCCAGTCGTCGAAAGTTGACTGGCGAACCGGGAAAACCGGGATGCTGGACTCAGTGGTGGTCTCGATCAGGGTATCAACCATAAAAACTCCGTTTGGCTTGCGCTGGTGCTGTCTTCTACTCACCCCACAGGATGGCCCGGAATCTCCTGATTGAAAACCGGATTTTGATGGCGAAGTCCCCTGCTTCGCGCTATCAAACGAAACAAGCGGAAGACACCGGGTCAAACAAAGGCGGCGAACATGGCTGACTACACCATCATCATCGGCAATAAAAACTATTCGTCCTGGTCTCTGCGTGGTTGGCTGGCCTTAAGGCGCACCGGCGTAGAATTCGACGAGATATTGGTTGCCCTTGATCAAGCCGACACCCTGGAAAGATTGACCAGCCAATCGCCGTCGGCCAAGGTCCCGGCGCTAAAAACTCCGGTTGGCGAGATTTGGGATTCCCTGGCGATCTCGGAATATCTGGCAGAAACCTTTCCCGACGCCGGGCTCTGGCCGAACAGCGCGGAGGCTCGTGCCCATGCCCGCTGCGTCTCGGCGGAAATGCATTCGGGGTTTCCAACGCTGCGCTCATTGATGCCGATGGATATGAAAAACACCTATCCGATGCCGGAGCTCAGCGATGTGCTGAAAAAAGACATTACCCGCATTGATGCCATCTGGCAGGACTGCCGTCGTCGTTTTGGCCAAGGTGGGCCGTTCCTTTACGGCGACTTTACCATCGCCGACTGCATGTTCGCGCCGGTCGTTAGCCGTTTCACCAGCTACGGGACAGTTGTCTCACAACCCTCTCAGGATTATATGACGGCGGTGCTTCAGTCTTCCGAAATGGTCGAATGGAGTGACGCCGCCACACAGGAATCCTGGGTTATCAACTACTAGGGGTCGGAAATGCTGGGCTGGTTATTCGGTAACAGGGCGGAGCGCGAAGCGAAACAGCTTAACCGCGACGCACCGCTGATCCTTGAGCATGCCAGAAACATGTTTTCCGAAGGCTCAATGACCGTGGTCGCCGACCTGGCCCGCGAACATATTGAGCGCGCTCATGTTCAGTATGGCACCCAGATCATCGATTTCCGGCGTGCCCTGCTGGATTACAGAAGACTTCACAAGGACGCCCGCGGGCGCAATGACCAGCGCGCCCTGAGCGCCTTGACCCTGGTGATTATTTACCTGCGCTCGGAAATCGCCGGAGAGGCCGCCGCCCCGGCCCGTGACACCATCAACGATTTTACTGCCAGCAGCGGCAGCGCCGCCGAGCCCGACACCCCTTCAGACTGAACCTGCTTCAGGTCACGTTAATGGTGATCTCGCCGATACCATCAACCCCACCCTTCAGGACATCACCCCGTTCAACCGGGCCGACACCGGCCGGCGTGCCCGTATAGATCAGGTCCCCCGGGGCCAGGGTGAACAGGCCGGACAGATAGGAAATGGTTTCCGGGATATTCCAGATCAGCTGGTCAATATTGCCGTCCTGACGGGTCTCGCCGTTAACATCGAGCCAGATTCGGGCCTGATCAGGATGACCGATCTGGGTTGCCGGAACGACCTCACCACACGGTGCGGAAAATTCAAAAGCCTTGCCGACCTCCCACGGGCGGCCCTTCTTTTTGGCCTCGCCCTGCAAATCGCGCCGCGTCATGTCGAGGCCGACGGCATATCCGTAGACATAGTCCAGGGCCTCGGCTTCGGCGATATCCTTGCCGCCCTTGGCCAGCGCCACCACCAGCTCCATCTCGAAATGCACGTTTGACGACTTGTCGGGATAGGGGAAGTTTCCACCATCGGCAACCAGCGTGTCCGGGTTCTTTTGAAAGAAAAACGGCGGCTCTTTGTCCGGGTCATGCCCCATCTCGCGCGCATGTTCCGCATAATTGCGGCCCACACAGTAAATCCGGTGAACGGGAAACAGCTCAGCCGATCCACGAACCGGCAAGGTCGGAAGGGCGGGGGCATCTATGACATAGTTCATCAGGTAGAACCTTCTTATCGAGAGATATCAGGGCTGTCGGTTTGAATGCCGACGGACAGATAGAAATTGCCTGATGTATGGGCTTTCGTCAATTGCCGGGTAGGGGTACGGGTGCGGGGGCCAGGCTCAAATATCCAGTGTCTGTCCCCGGTCGACGCCAGTCAGCCGGCCATATTTGCCAGAAAATATTGAAGCAGGTTGCGGCCGAAATCATCGGGGTGGACGTCGGCGATGACAGAAATATCGCTGTGAAGTTTATGAAAAATAACGGCGTAAATTCCGCACAAAACAACAAACGCCAGCAGCTGCGGGAGTCTCCCGATCAGCCCCCGGACACTGCGCAGGTCCGTGTAAAAATTTTGCAATGCTTTAGAAATCGAACCCTCCTGGTCCGGCATGTCCTAAATGTTGCCTACTATCTAAGTCCCCGCCCCGCGAAATGCACGGTTTTTGGAAAATATGCTAATCTGAACCCAATGAATGCCCCCCAATAATTGAGAGGGTAGGTTTGGACACATGGCAATTTTTTTAGCCGACGATGATTATCTGTCCAGTTAGGGTGCAAATTAGCCCGGAGCAAACATTCGGGAAGATTGGGTCATTTGACGCATGTCAGTGTGAACAGCCCGGTATTTTTCATATTCTTGTGACTCAATTTTTGGGCTCCTGATACGTTGGAGCTGAGGTGGAGCAGCAGATGAGAGGGTTCGTAAGGTTTTTTGGAGTCTTGACGATTCTTGGGCCGCTCGTATTTTCCGGTCCGAGAGGTTCGAGTGCGAGTGAAGTCAAATGGATTGATCTTCCCGTTTCAACCGGTGGCTCTGTAAGGGCTTTGCTGGGAATACCGGACGGCATTTCAAAGGCACCGGGCGTCGTTTACAGCCATGGGACCTTCGTGCGCCGCTTGGGATATGACGCGGCTAAGGCCAAGGGGTATGACGTAGCCGACTATGTGGAAGCCCTCAACAAGGCAGGCTTCGTTGCTCTGGCCCCCATCCGCGATGAGGGCGTACTGCCCGATCCGTTCAACGCAAGACGAGGTGAAGTGGGAAGAGAGTCCAAGCCCAGCATCAAGGCTGGCATGGAACAGGGGATCGCCTCCCTCCAAGCTGCGGTTGCGTTCCTCCGGGAACACCCGACGGCGACCGGCAAAGTCGGCGGTATTGGGTTCTCGGAAGGCGGTTTGGTCACGCTCTGGTCTCTGCTGAGGAAACTGGACACCAACGCAGCGGTCTTGATGTCCCCTGCGACGTTCAAGAAGGCAGGCCGGTTGAATATGAAGAACGCAGCCAAGTCGGATGGATTTGCCAATATCAAGGGGCCGGTGCTGATCACTCTGGGTGAGCACGACAACCCCGCCATCCTAAAAGGTGTCAAATCCCGCTTAATCCCGAAGATGAAGGACGAGGACGTGACTCTGGAAACCCGACTAACTTATCCAGGTGATCATAGTTGGTTCTGGAAGGTGCAGCCGGAACATTTTTCCGACGTTCGAGCTTTTCTCATCCAACACCTTAATTGACCCGGTTGGACCAGCGCAGGAAAAGCGGGTATGTCCGCTATTCACATTACATGCATCAAAGAACACAGACTTCTAGTCCCACCCTCTGAGGTCTCCGCTCAAGCTTGTATCCTCCACTCAATACATTTTTACACTGCCCTAAAATGAACATATTCCTATTTTATAAGTACAGTTCTGGTACGAATTGCCCGGATGTGCCTGTTTGTCCTTGTGAAGAGTTGATCTGACGTCCGGTGTTGTGGCTGGCAGCAGACCCTGTCTAAACCGACTTCGCATCCTACCTGCGTCCTAAAAAAAGACGCACAAAACACCACAAAAACCTACATTTTTGTGTTTTCGTTGAACATTTCTAAGGGTCGATAGTGATAAAAACCCGCAGATTTTCACGGGTTTTCACCGGTTTTTGTCGATTGTCGCAGGTCGGTGTGAAGAATGTAGGGATTTGTGGGGATTTGTAGGGATTTCGGTTCCTGACCTATCGCCGTGGCTTTACACCGGCACCGCCACCATCGAGACAAAATCTCCAACACCGATCAGGCCGGGGAAATGACGCCCGGCGACGATGCCGTCGATTTTGGCGTGGTAGTCAACCGGCGACGTGCCAGTGCGTTCCACGTCATAAATGCGAGCGATCAGGTCACCGTTTTTGACCGCTGCCCCCAGCGCGACGCAGGGTTCGAACAGGCCGCTGTGTTCGGAAATCACGAAACACCGCCCATCCGGCATATCGAGCTTCTGGGTCGGTGATTTTTCAACCTCCCCTTTGACAAGCCCGGAATGGATCAAAAGGTTGGCGACGCCTCTTTTGGCAATGGCGGCCGTTTCGGCACTGACCGTTCCGCCACCCCCCAGTTCGGTGGTGACAAACACCTTACCCGCCTCCTCAACGGAAATGTCGTACATGCCAACCGCATCGAGTTCCAGCATCATCATCGAGTAGGGCGCGGCAAAAGCCGCCATGGCGTCGACGATTTTTTTCTCCTGGGTTTTGTCTTCGAGAATATGCCCGCCGACAAACGGCACGAACTCCAGCGTTTTGCCGCCCGAATGAATATCAAGCACAACATCGGCTATGGGGACCAGAGTGCGCTCAAAAAAATCGGCAATTTTTTGGGTGATCGTGCCTTGCGGATCACCGGGAAAGGCCCGGTTCAGGTTGCCGCCGTCGATGGGCGAGGTGCGTTTGGCGGCACGAAAGGCCGGGTAATTCATCATCGGGATGATAATCACCCGCCCGGTCACATCGGCTGGATCAAGCGAGCGGGCCAGATCGAGCAGCGCCACCGGCCCTTCGTATTCATCACCGTGGTTGGCCCCGGAGAGTACCGCCGTCGGGCCTTCGCCGTTTTTGATGACAGTGATCGGGATCATTTGCGAGCCCCAGGCGGACTCGTCTCTGGAATGGGGCAGGTTGAGGAACCCATGCTGAACACCGTCCCGGTCGAAATCAACGGTTGGCGTAATCGGGGTGTTGGGGAGTGAGGTGCCGGGAAGTGAAGTATCAGGCATTGACTCAGTCCTTGACCATGAGGTTTCTGGGCACATTTGCTAGGCATTCAACACCGGTTTCGGTGATCAGAATGCTTTCGGTGATCTCAAGTCCGCCATCGTCCAGCCACAGGCCCGGCATGAAGTGCAGGCACATGCCGGGTTTGAGTTCGGTTTTGTCGCCGCGGCGCAGGCTCATGGTGTGTTCACCCCAGTCGGGGGGATAGGCCAGGCCGATGGAATATCCGGTGCGGCTGTCTTTCTCGAAACCGAATTTTTTCAGGGTATCGAAAAAGGCGATGGCGATGTCTTCACAGACGTTACCGGGTTTGGCGGCACCAAGCCCGGCCTCAATGCCCTCCAACACGGCGGTCTCGGCGTCCCGGTATTTCTGCGGCACCGTGCCCAGGTATACGGTCCGCGACAGCGGGCAGTGATAGCGGCGGTGACATCCGGCGACCTCGAAAAACGTGCCTTCGCCGGATTTCAGCGGTTTGTCATCCCAGGTCAGATGCGGTGCCGTGGCGTCCAGGCCGGACGGCAGCATGGGCACGATGGCCGGATAATCCCCGCCATGACCGTCGGCGCCCTGAATGCCCGTGTGATAGATTTCCGCAACCAGGTCATTTTTGCGCAGGCCCGGCTCCATAAGCTCGAATATGCGGGCGTGCATGTTTTCAACGATCCGCGCGGCGCGGCGCATGTAGGTGATTTCCTGGGGCGATTTGACGACGCGCTGCCAGTTGGTCAAGCCGGTGGCATCGCGGAACGTGGCGTTCGGCAGGTGGTGTTCAAGCGAGGCATAGGCGGCAGCAGAAAAATAATAATTATCCATCTCAACGCCGATGCACCCCTTGTCCCAGCGGCGCTCGGAAATCAGGTTGCTGAGAAAGTCCATGGGGTGGCGTTCAGTCGACTGAACATAGTGATCCGGATAACCGATGATATCTTTTTCATCCATATAAACGGTGCGCAGCGCACCGTTGGCATCCATGCCGCGCCCGAACCAGATGGGATCGCCCTCATCGGCCACCAGCACACACTGATGGGTATAAAAAGACCAGCCGTCATATCCCGTCAGCCAAGCCATATTGGACGGGTCCGAGATGAGCAACAGATCAATGCCGCCCTGCTCCATTGCCGCCCGGATTTTACCGAGACGCTCTGCATATTCTTGACGACTAAAATTCAAATCCACATCGGGCATTACTGGAGGTCCTTCACCAAAATTTGAAGGCTGCATATTGATCGGGACGGGGTGCCCGAGGCAAGGACAAAACCTACCCAAAAAAATGCCGGATTTTGTTCAGTCTGGGTTTTTGATATTCTGATTGGCGGCCCGAAGCGCCGGGTAGGTAGCGAGTGTCCCGGCTTCGGCGCGCTCAAGCAGGCCAAGGGCGATCTCATGCCCCTCTTCGACGCCATAATGATCTTTCATCATGGCGAGACCGATACTGGTTGTAACCAGCGCAATGGCCCGAGGGTCCGCCCCTGAACTCAGCAGGTCCACGATCGATGTCTGGAGCGCAATGGAGGCCCGCTTCCCGTCTTCAAAATTGGCATCGCTCATGAGACGTCCTTTCCGTGAATAGTTGCCCCCTGCATTCAAAGCCTGCGGCATATATTAACTGAATTTCGATTAGATTAGAACCATCCTGAATTAGCCGTTCGAATTCACTTGGATTTCGCCTGATGGGATGGCACCCTCGATGAAGAAATCCAGATCAATTGGGGAAATAAAATGGATACCAAAGCCGCCGTCGCCTTCAAAGCAGGAGAGCCATTAAGCATTGAAACCGTTCAGCTGGACGGCCCCAGAGAAGGCGAAGTTCTGGTTGAAATCAAGGCGACGGGGGTTTGCCATACGGACGAGCTTACCCGCTCCGGCGATGACCCGGAAGGCCTGTTCCCGGCGATCCTCGGGCATGAAGGGGCTGGCATCGTGGTTGATACGGGGCCCGGCGTGACATCGGTCAAAAAGGGGGATCATGTCATCCCGCTCTACACCCCGGAGTGCCGCCAGTGTGAATACTGCACCTCTGGTCGCACCAACCTCTGTCAGGCAATCCGCGAGACCCAGGGCCAGGGCCTGATGCCGGATGGCACGTCTCGGTTTTCCCTGAACGGCGAGAAAATCTTTCATTACATGGGCTGCTCGACGTTCTCCAATTTCACGGTCCTGCCGGAAATCGCCGTCGCCAAAATTCGCTCCGACGCGCCCTTCGACAAAGTTTGTTACATCGGCTGCGGCGTCACCACCGGGGTCGGTGCCGTCATCAATACGGCCAAGGTTCAACCCGGTGATAACGTTATCATCTTCGGCCTTGGCGGCATTGGCCTGAATGTTGTGCAGGGCGCCAGACTGGTGGGTGCCAACATGATTGTCGGCGTTGACCTTAATGAGGACCGCAAGGAGCTCGGCGAAAAATTTGGCATGACCCACTTTGTTAATCCAAAAGAAGTGGAAGGCGATCTGGTTCCCTATCTGGTCGATTTGACCAATGGCGGGGCTGATCATTCCTTCGAATGCATCGGCAACACCGGAACCATGCGCCAGGCGCTTGAATGCTGTCATAAGGGCTGGGGCGAAAGCACCATCATCGGCGTTGCCGGGGCCGGCCAGGAAATCTCCACCCGCCCGTTCCAGCTGGTGACCGGCCGGGTCTGGCGCGGATCAGCCTTCGGCGGCGCCAAGGGCCGCACCGATGTTCCCAAAATCGTCGACTGGTACATGGACGGTAAAATCAATATCGACGACCTGATTACCCACAAAATGCCACTGGACGACATCAATACGGCTTTTGATCTGATGCATGCCGGTGAAAGCATTCGAAGCGTGGTTGAGTTCTGATCCCGATGACCCTGACAACCGTTAGTGAACAGAAGGCTTTTGGGGGCACGCAAGGTGTCTACAGGCACGAGGCGTCTGAAACCTCATGCGAAATGGAATTCAGCCTGTTCCTGCCGCCCGCCGCAGAACACGGGCCGGTCCCGGTGCTGTATTATCTGTCGGGCCTGACCTGTACGCAGGAAAACGTCACCACAAAAGGCGGGTTCCAGCACACGGCGGCGGAACACGGGATCGCCGTCGTCTGCCCGGACACCAGCCCGCGCGGTGCCGGATATGCAGACGAGGAGGATGATTATGATTTTGGCACCGGTGCCGGGTTCTATGTGGATGCGACCGAACCCCCATGGTCCGGCATGTATCGCATGTACAGTTACATCACGTCCGAGTTGCCCAAAGTTATCGGCGACAATTTCAACATCGACGTGTCCCGCGCCGGGATTTTTGGCCATTCCATGGGCGGCCACGGGGCGCTGACGATTGCCCTTAAAAATCCTGATCAGTACAGATCCGTCTCGGCCTTTGCCCCCATTGTCGCCCCCATGCGCTGCCCGTGGGGAGAGAAGGCGTTGGGTGGATACTTAGGCGAAGATCGCAAAACTTGGCGGCCTTATGATGCCACAGATCTTATCGCGTCAGGTCACCGGTTCGACGGAACCATCCTGATTGACCAGGGCACGGCAGATAATTTTCTTGAGGAACAGCTCAAACCCCATCTGTTCGAGACGGCCTGTCACACTGCCGGGCAAGCCGTGGACCTCAGGATGCAGGACGGCTACGACCACAGCTATTATCTGATGGCGACGTTTATGGCGGATCACATCGAACATCATGCAAAATCATTGTTAAGCTGACCCCGAGTTGACCCAGAACTCCACAACGCTGGGCATTCTGATGATGATCGGTGCCGTGGCGCTGCTGACTTTGATGAGTACTCTCGTCAAGGTCATTGGACCGGACTATCATCCGGTGCAGATTTCCTTTTTACGGAATGTTATCGCCGCCATCGTCATCCTGCCCATATTGATTCGCGCCGGCGGTTTCAGTGTTCTGAAGACCCGACGGCCAGGATTGATTACGGTGCGCTCCATTGCCGGAATTAGTGGCAACGTCCTCTATTTTTATGCCTTCCAGCGGATGAGCGTTGGCGACGTGGTGGTGATTGCCCAGGCCGTACCTTTGTTTGTTACCGCACTGGCCGTGCTGTTTATGGGAGAGCAGGTCGGCTGGCGACGTTGGATGGCGGTCAGCGTCGGCTTTATCGGCGTTGTGGTCGCGATTAACCCGAGCGGCGAGGTCTCCACCGCGTCTTTAATCGCGGTTGTGGCGACAGGCCTCTGGGCCAGCACGATCCTGATGATGCGCAGTCTGGGAGCGACCGAAAGCCCCTATGCAATTTCCTTTTATTTCATGACCATCGGGGCTGTCATGACGGCCTTCGCCCAGCCCTGGGTCTGGCAAACGCCAACAACCGACGTTTTGCTTCTGCTGGTCGGTGTCGGGGTGTCCGGCGCGTTTGGGCAGATCCTCATGAGTTACGCCCTAAAACTGGCCGACGCCTCAGTCGTCAGTCCGTTTAACTACACCGGCATTCTGTGGGCGATTACCTTCGATCTGCTGATCTGGGATGTTGTTCCGGCCTGGGCGACCCTAGCGGGGGCGGCGCTGATTACCGTGGCCGGGGTTTATATCTTTCACCGTGAAGCCGTTGTCCGGCGTCAATAGGCTGACGCCTCATTCGAACTCCATCTGCATAAACACCGCCTGGGCGTTGCGTTTGCTGATTTGATCAAAGACCTCCAGATGGCTAAATCTTGACTGGTCGATATAAGTGCCCTCCTTGATCGTGCCGCCATTTTCGACGATGCCGCCAATTTTATTCCGTAAATAAACCAGATAGTCGTAGGTTTCGGCCCGGGCCCGTTTTAAATCCGTTACCGGACCGTGACCGGGGACGATGAATTTAGGCGCGTATCCGGCCATGGCGTCGAAGGTATCGATCCAGCTGGCCGTATCGTCCGCCGGGCTGGTCCCCAGCATACGCTCGACATAGACAATGTCGCCGGAAAACATCACACCGCTGTCGGGCATCCAGATAAACGAATCGCCCAAGGTGTGGGCTGAGCCGACATGGTGGACTTCGAAACGCTGGCCCCCAAACTCCAGGTCCATTTGACGCTCAAAGGTCTCATCGGCATAGACCGGTTCCGTTCCCGCCAACGCCCCCTCTCCCATCAGGTTGGTTAGCACAAAAAACTGATCATTGGTCCGCTCCTGGTGATCCTCAACCGCCGCTGTCGATGCAATGATGCGGGCACCACGTTGGCGAAAATATCCATTGCCAAGCCAGCGGTGATCCTGACCACCGGAGTTGATGACAATTTTAACAGGTTTGTCGGTGAGGGTTTTGATCGCTGTAGAAATCTGTTCGGCACCCCGATAGCTGCCGCCCGGATCAACCAGCACTACCCCATCGTCCGTCACCACGACACCAAAGGTCGCGTTATTGGCAAAATTTTCGGAATTACGCTGCTCGTGCGGACCAACAAGAGCATAGACGTTTTCGGTGACATGCTGGACCTTCAACTCAGCCGCCTGCACCGTCGCGCCAATGGCAGATCCCCAGATCGCCACCGCCCCACATACAAATATCCTCAATCTAGACATAGACCTCTCCCCTTCAAGAAACCGCCGGAGGCAGGTTAATCTCAATCTTCACGATAGCATAAGGGAAAATGGCGGAGGGAGCGGGATTCGAACCCGCGAAACAGTTTCCCGTTTACACGCTTTCCAAGCGTGCGCCTTCAGCCACTCGGCCACCCCTCCGCAGGGGCCGTTACCTGGATCAGGTAACGTCGGGGCGCAACCTAACTGAGGTGCCCGGCGACTTCAACAGGTTTAGCGCCTCGTGTTGCCAACATTTCGCACACTCAAGAAACGGCCTCGCGATTTCGGATTGATCGGCTAGAATGCGGCCATGCGTATACTTTTCTATCTGGGCTGGGTTCTTTTGATTGGCGGCTTCGTAGCGGCGGCGGCGGAACAGGTTGTCCGGCTTTACCCGGGCGCAAGCACCATGCTGACGCCGGCTTACGATCTTTGGTACACACTCTGGCCAGGCGGCCTGACGATCGCCCAGATCAGAATCGAGCGCATCGCTCCGACGCTCTGGGACCCGGTATTCACCACCATTCTGGCTTTCCCCGCCTGGTTTCTGTTGGGGATACCGGGCGTAACGCTGGCGTGGTTTTGCCGCCCCAACCGCGTGTTGACGCCGACTGAGCTGGAAGATCACCGCAAACATGTGGAATCGCTATTTCTCTATGACGAACTGGCGAAGGAATCGAAGGCCGAGGGCCATGCCTCGGGTCCCGATGACATGTTGCCGGACCATGATGGACATGACGCCCTGGATGAGGCGGAGCGGACGCAGATTCCAACCGATGAGGAACTGATTGAGGCAATTTTAGCGGCACGTGACAACCCGCCGGAGCCACCGAAGCTGCCCTGAACCCGCAAAGTTAACCTGAACTCAAGCGCTCCCGGCTCAGTCGTCAGAGGTTTTCAGCGCGGCCAGGAAGGCGGATTGGGGGATTTCCACATTGCCAAACTGGCGCATGCGTTTTTTGCCCTTCTTCTGTTTGTCCAGAAGTTTGCGTTTACGCGATACATCACCACCGTAACATTTGGCGGTAACATCCTTGCGCATGGCGCTGACCGTGGTCCGGGCGATGACATTGCCGCCGATCGCCGCCTGAATGGCGATCTTGAACATTTGGCGCGGGATCAGGTCCTTCAGGCGTTCACAAATTTGCCGACCACGGCTGGCGGCATGGCTTTCATGAACAATAAACGACAGCGCATCGACGACTTCAGCGTTGACGAGAATGGCAACCTTGACCAGCTTGCCTTCCTGATAACCGATCAGTTCGTAATCGAAACTGGCATAACCTTGTGAGACCGATTTCAGGCGGTCGTAAAAATCAAAAACAATTTCATTCAAAGGCAGTTTGTAAACGACCATGGCGCGGGTGCCGACATAAGTCAGTTCAACCTGTTCGCCGCGCCGGTCCTGACAGAGCTTTAGGATACCGCCGAGATATTCATCGGGTACGATGACTGTCGCCTTGATCCACGGCTCCTCGATAAAGGCAATCCGTGTCGGGTCAGGCATATCAACCGGGTTATGTAGCTCGATCATCTCGCCCTTGACCGGATGTACCCGGTAAACCACGGACGGAGCGGTGGTGATCAGATCTAAGTCAAATTCACGCTCAAGCCGTTCCTGAATGATTTCCAGATGCAACAACCCCAAAAACCCGCAGCGATACCCAAGGCCAAGAGCGGCAGAGCTTTCCACTTCGTAATGGAAACTGGCATCATTGAGGTGCAGCTTTTCCAAGGAATCGCGCAAATCTTCGTATTGTCCGGAATCGACGGGGAATAAACCACAGAAGACGACGGGAATAGAGGGTTTGAACCCGGCCAACGGTTCGCTTGTCGGGTCGCGCTCGGTGGTGATGGTGTCACCAACAGACGTATCGGCAACCGTTTTGATGGCGCCGGTAAAATAACCGACCTCTCCGGGGCCGAGGGCATCAACCTTTACAGGCTTGGGCAGAAAACAGCCGACTTGATCAACATTATAGGTCGCATCTGACGCCATCATCTTGATCTTCATGCCTTTTTTAAGCACGCCATCCTTGATGCGGACGAGGATCATCACGCCAAGATAAGGATCATACCAGCTATCAACCAGCAACGCCTTCAACGGAGCGTCGATGTCGCCTTCGGGGGCGGGCAACTGATGGACTATGGCCTCCAGAACGGTGTCCACACCAATCCCGGTTTTCGCCGAAATCTCCAAAGCGCCCGAGGTATCGAGGCCAATCACCTCCTCAATCTGCTCCTTGATGCGGTCCGGTTCAGACGCCGGCAAGTCGATTTTGTTCAGAACCGGAAGAATTTCATGGTCGTTGTCCATGGCGAGATAGACATTGGCCAAGGTCTGCGCTTCGACACCTTGCGTTGCGTCGACGACCAGAAGCGAGCCTTCGCAAGCCGCCAGGGACCGGCTGACCTCATAGGTGAAATCAACATGACCCGGCGTATCCATCAGGTTCAGGATATAAGTCTCGCCGTCTTTGGCCTTGTATTCGAGCCGTACGGTCTGGGCCTTGATGGTGATACCGCGCTCGCGCTCGATATCCATCGAGTCGAGGACCTGCTCCTTCATTTCGCGCTGCGAAAGGCCTTCGCACATCTGAATCATCCGGTCAGCCAGCGTCGACTTGCCGTGATCAATATGGGCAACAATGGAGAAATTACGGATTTTGGATAGATCTGTTGTCATAGCGCAGGCTATCTATCATTCAAATCCGGAAGGCTCAATGGAAATGGTATCTCTGCCGGTTCTATTCTTGCCTCAATGCCATTTCCATTTCCCCCCCCAACTCAAAATAAATTTGAGAGAACGCTCTTTAATACAACTGGTCGGACGTGATGAGTCAGGGCGGGTAGGGTGTCTTGCCCAACGTGACATTGGCCCCCTCTCCGCTATAATTGCCTTTAAGAACTCGCACAAAATCATGCAGATGGGCTTGATGAAGAAAAATTCTAAAACCCGCGCCGTTGTCAAGGTCGGCGTCGCCGATAAAAGTCCCCTTGTTCGGGCGGCTCTGAAACAGATTTTTTCTGAAGACCAACGGTTCGATCTCGTCAGTGTTTGCCCTGATGGTCAGAGTTTGATCAAAACTCTCGAAAGCGTGCAGCTCGATGTTTGCGTGATCGGCTGGGTGATTGGCCCCGGAGATGGGCGCTACATTCTCGATTACCTGCAAGCTTATGAGAATTCACCGCGCGCCATTGTCTTTACCGGTGCAGAGAACGATACCGTGCCAGCCCAAGCCATGGCCCACGGTGCTGCAGCCTATGTCTCAAAAAGCGAACAACCCGACTTCCTGCTGGATACCGTTGCTGCCGTGGCCAAGGGCCGTATGGCATTTCCCTATCTCGACGTCAGGAAAATTCATGATAATCCGCTAACCAGCCTGACCAAACGCGAGCTTGAAATCCTGTCTTCCGTTGCCGCCGGGCGCACCAACAAAGAGATTGCCGCCGACAAGGGTCTCTCCCCCAATACGATTAAGTTTCACATCAAAAACCTTTATGAAAAGTTGGGTGTACACAATCGCAGCCAGGCGGTCGCCTTGTATCTTAAGTCTTGATGACCCTACCCCATTTGATTGTTTTATACCTATCCATAATTTTAAATCTCCCCCCCCATACGAATATACCGCACCGCCAGAGCCTTCCCTATAGTGGCGTCAATAAAACCAAAAACACTTTCTCCAGAACCAAAATTACATGTTCCAGACCGTAATCAGCATTACGGCATGGTTGGATTGTTAAGGAGGAGTTTATGACTGAGGTGGCGACCCTGGAGCATTATCTTCAGGAATGGGCGGATGACGATCAAACCCACCGAGCGGATGTTGCGGTAACGCTTAACGCCATTGCCGGTGCGTGTTGCAGAATTTCAGGACTGATTGCAGAAGGCCCTCTCGCCGGAGCGCTTGGGGCTGTTCATGGCAACAACATGGACGGTGACGCACAGAAGGAACTTGACCTGCGTACAAACGAACTGGTGATCAGCAGCTTGCAAGATGCGCCGGTTGCCCTACTGGTTTCGGAAGAGCTGGCCGAACCTCTGGAAATCCAACCCGGCGCGGCGCTCAATGTGGCAATCGATCCACTTGATGGATCATCCAATATCGACACCAATATTTCCGTTGGAACGATTTTCTCCATTCTTCCGTCGCAGACCACGAGCAACGGCTCAGGTGCTGACCCCCTCCTTCAACAAGGCACCCACCAGCTTGCTGCCGGATATGTGATCTACGGGCCGCAAACGGCGCTGGTCTTAACCGTCGGCGAGGGCACACAAATCTTTACCCTAGACCCACGGACCAACGACTTCAAACTAACGACAACAAACGTACAAATCCCCGAAGAAACCCGGGAATTTGCCATAAATGTTTCCAATTTTCACCACTGGGATCGGCACGTTCGGGCTTATGTCGATGATTGCCTGGAAGGTGAGACGGGACCGAGAAAATCCAGCTACAACATGCGCTGGGTCGCCTCGCTCGTCGCAGAATGCCACCGTATTCTGTCACGTGGCGGTATTTTTCTGTATCCGGGGGATGCCCGCACCGGTTATGAGAACGGGCGCTTGCGGTTGCTTTATGAAATCAACCCAATCGGATGGCTCATCGAACAGGCGGGTGGCGGGGCAACAACCGGGAGCGAGCGTGTTCTTGAACTGCCGCCCACTGACATCCACCAGCGCGCCCCCCTGATATTCGGGTCACGCCAAGAGGTTGATCGTGTCGATCGTTACTATTCAGAACCTCATGCGGTTGGTGAACGATCCCCGTTGTTCAACCAGCGCGGCTTGCTTCGCTCTTAAGACAAAGAAAACAGGTCAGAAAAAAACATGTCTAATAAACACCCGATCATTTCCGTTACCGGCTCGTCGGGCGCCGGCACGTCGTCCGTCAAAAGTACATTTGAGCAAATTTTCCGGCGCGAAGAGGTAACCGCAGCGTCGATCGAAGGAGATGCCTTCCACCGATTTGATCGCGCTGGAATGAAACGTGTGATGGCGGAGGAGGCCGAAAAGGGCAACAACCACTTCAGCCATTTCGGCCTGGAGGCCAACGACCTCGAACTGCTGGAAACAATCTTTGAGCAGTTTGGTCAAACCGGCACCGGCCGGACGCGACGTTACGTGCACGATCAGGAGGAAGCCGAACAATACGGCGCTCCCGCTGGCACGTTTACCGACTGGGAAGATTTCCCGGAAGATACAGACGTTCTGTTCTATGAGGGACTTCATGGGGCTGTGGTTACCGACAAGATCAACTTGGCTCAATATGGTGATCTCAAGATTGGCGTCGTTCCGGTCATCAATCTGGAATGGATTCAGAAAATTCACCGCGACAAAACCGACCGAGGGTACTCCACCGAAGCCGTCACGGACACCATCCTCAGACGCATGCCGGACTACATTCAATACATCTGTCCGCAGTTCAACGAGACCGACGTCAATTTCCAGCGCATTCCAACGGTCGATACCTCGAACCCGTTTATCGCCAGATGGATCCCAACACCCGATGAATCGATGGTGGTCATCCGGTTCCGGGATCCGCACGGCATCGATTTTTCTTATCTGGTATCGATGATTCACGACAGCTTCATGTCGCGCGCCAACTCAATTGTCGTTCCCGGCAACAAGCTCGATCTCGCCATGCAACTTATTCTGACGCCGTTGATCATGCAGTTGATCGAACGCAAGCGCCGCACATCGTAAAAAGGGAAATCCCATGAACGCAATCAAACAACCCGCTGCCGCGCCAGCCCCCACTCTTCATTCTTCCTTATCGAACTCGATCCGTTTTTTGAGTGCGGATGCGGTTCAGGCGGCGAAGTCTGGACATCCTGGTATGCCGATGGGCATGGCGGATGTCGCGACGGTTTTGTTTTCGCAGTTTTTGAAGTTTGATGCGTCGCGCCCGGCGTGGCCGGACCGCGACCGTTTTGTTCTGTCGGCGGGCCATGGCTCGATGCTGTTGTATTCGTTGCTGTACCTGACGGGGTATGAAGACATGACCCTGGACGAGGTGAAGAACTTCCGCCAGCTCGGGGCAAAGACGGCGGGACACCCGGAATACGGCCATGCGGCGGGCATTGAGACGACGACGGGGCCACTGGGCCAGGGCGTTGCCACGGCGGTCGGCATGGCGTTGGCCGAACGTATGGCGGCGACGCGGTTTGGCGACGACGTGGTGGATCATTACACCTACGCGATTGCTGGCGACGGCTGCCTGATGGAGGGCATCAGCCACGAGGCAGTCTCGATGGCCGGTAACCTGAAACTATCGAAGCTGATTGTATTGTTTGATGACAACGACATCTGCATCGATGGTCCGACCGACATGACGGTTGGTGATAACCAGCAGGCGCGGTTTAAAGCCTGCGGCTGGGATGTGCAAAGCATTGACGGTCATGACCCGGTTGCCATTGCCGCGGCCCTTGAGAAAGCCAAAGGCACGGATACGCCGTCGATGATCGCCTGCAAGACCATTATCGGTCGCGGCGCGCCCAACAAACAGGGCACATCGGCAACCCACGGCGCACCGCTGGGCGATGAGGAACTGGCTTTGGCGCGTGAACAGATGGGCTGGCCTTATGGGCCGTTCGAGGTGCCGGACGATGTATTGTCGGCCTGGCGCGACTTCGGTGCCCGCGGCGCGGCGGCGGCTGAAGCCTGGCAGGCCCGCGTTGACGGATTGCCCGATGACAGACGTGCCGAGTTTAACCGCGGCCTGGCCGGTGACCTGCCGGACGGCTGGCAGGGTGCTCTGAATGTCCACAAGCAGAGCTGCTCGGATGAACAGCCCAGCTGGGCGACCCGGGTGGCGTCGGGCAAGGCGCTTGAGGTGCTGACCGGGGTGATCCCCGAATTGATCGGCGGCTCGGCGGATTTGACCGGCTCGGTGAACACCAAAACGTCGGCAACCTCACCGCTCACGGCCGATGACTTTGGTGGCCGGTATGTCCATTACGGGGTGCGTGAACACGCCATGTCGGCGGTGATGAACGGCCTGGCCCTGCACGGTGGTTTTATCCCTTACGCCGGGACGTTTCTGGTGTTTGCAGATTACATGAAGGGCGGCATGCGCCTGTCGGCGCTGATGGGCCAGCGGGTGGTGTATGTGCTGACCCATGATTCGATTGGCCTTGGCGAAGATGGCCCGACCCATCAGGCGGTGGAGACGCTGGCCATGCTGCGCGCCCTGCCGAACTTCCAAGTACTGCGCCCGTGCGATCCGGTGGAGACGGCGGAGTGCTGGGCGATTGCCCTGGAGAGTACCGGCACACCATCGGGCATGGTGCTGACCCGTCAGGGCTTGCCGACAGTACGCACGGAACACACGGACGAGAACCTGTGTGCAAAAGGCGGGTATGTGCTGGCAGAGGCGGATGGCGAACGTCAGGCGACGCTGCTGGCCACCGGCTCGGAAGTTGAGATTGCGCTCGAAGCCAGAGACACCCTGCAGGGTGGGGGCATCCCGACGGCAGTGGTCTCGATGCCGTGCTGGGAGCTGTTTGATCAGCAGGATGAAGATTA
>Ga0316202_10000216_pt1 | contig 81602 bp, 82 predicted proteins | sample 3monrhotite_MG_FD_204934 | JGI IMG/M metagenome (GOLD analysis project Ga0316202, IMG submission 204934) | Microbial mat bacterial communities from mineral coupon in-situ incubated in ocean water Damariscotta River, Maine, United States -... | ecosystem: Environmental > Aquatic > Marine >...
GAGTGATTCAATCAATTTGGCATCCACTTTTTCAGCAAGTGGTCGAACACGTTTTTCTAGTTGCTCACCAAGATAGTTGAAACCAAGCTCAGCACCTTCACGCTTACAAGCTTGTGCAACACCCCAGGCGATAGATTTATCATTCGCTAAGCCAAGAACTAGACCTTTCTTACCTTCCAGAATCCCCATGATTTCAGCCCCTATTTTAAAACATAAAAGAAATTTCGCATATACTAGCAGTGAGGTGGTGAAAGCGCACGCAGATGACGTTTTAATTGCCAAGCTGACCATGGGCTATGCACCCCATAGGCTTGCTTTTCCCAGCTTGTGATGAGTTTATGCCACATCTCAGTATCAATATTATCAGGGGCTGGAACATGTCGCAAAGGCACCGATGGGTGACGTATGATATGGTGCTTTTTCAGCCATGTATTCCATATCCGCTGCTGCCTTATGTGGGGGCTATAAAAAGATGGGATCAAGTATATTTTCTTTTGTAAACGTATGACGGTAAGAATTATAAAGAAGGCAAGAAACACCCAAAAGGCAACTTTTTTTAACCAAAACATCACATATTGCAATAATTGTTCTCGATCATGGTCTTGAAATTCCAAGATATACCGATACCAGCCTAGCTTTATAGTTTCCCACGCGGCATCCAGCTCTGGAAACTGTACGCCTGATAATTGCCAGCGTGATGCAGGCGTAGGATCCATGCGTTGCCATTGCCCCTGTTGCCAGACCTCGACCCAGCTATGGGCATGCTGTTGCCGAAGCATTAAAAAATTCCCCGTATTGTTCCATTCGCCACCGTAGTAACCATTGATAACCCGCGATGGCACACCCAATACTCTTGCGGCAAGTGCAAGTGTGGTTGCATATAACTCGCAGTGCCCACGCTTGCTCTTTAAAAAGGATGCCAAAGGTTGTTGGGCATCAATGGGAGCATGTAAATCATACGTCCAACTTCTCAGTTCTTGCTTCAGCAAGGCCAGTGATTGCGCGGGAGTGCTATTCGGTGTTATCGATTTGTTAACCCAAGCACGAAGAGCGCTGGGGACGGTGCTTGCATCAGATTCGATGGGCATAGGCATTTGCTTGGAGAGATAGTGTTCAGCAGGGTAGAAAACAGGTGAGTTTGATATGGCATCAAGCTCCATGGTCAGGCGTAAGCGACGAGCAGGTGACTTATTGAAGCTAAGCTGCCCCAGATTATCAAGCTTGACTTGATTGCCGTGCTCTTTAATGGAGGTCACGCCATCAGGCAGTAAAATGTAGGCGTGATCTGAGGCTTCACGGAATACTGCAATTTGATAGCGCGAATTTGTTTTTTCGGAAAATGCGATGGTTTCTGAAGGTGCCCAAGTGTTGACTGTTCTATGTGGGCGTTGCCTCCAACCATGATTGATATACTGACTTAATGTTACGCCACGCCAGTAGCGACCAAGCATTTGTTTGCGAAATATATCAGCATCATCAAGCAAGGACTCGGCGCGTAAAACCACAGTTGCGTCAAGCTCTCGGGCAAAGTCGCCCAGTTGTACATGATCTGAAAAACCAGTCGTTGCCTTGCGTGGTTGGGTGGGTTGTAACTTACTTTGTACATCAAAGCGTGGCAAAGCGATAAACATAAGCAAGGCAATCAATGTCATGATGAATGCACTGCGTAGGTCGTGCCCCAGTGTGTGAAGAGGCAAGTCTCCACCAGGCTGTTGTAGTCCATACAGACAAATAGCAGAGCGCCATGTGAACCACATCAATGCAGCCAGTGGTATGACATAAAGCACGGAGTCGGTCAGTACAGCACCTGCAAGCATGAGGAATAAGCCTGTTAATATGCGATGTAAATGGTTGCGTGGTGTGGCAGTTTCAATGGTGACTGCTAAAGCAAGGATGAGTAAAAAATCTGTGAATGCGACAACCCATGCTCGACCCATAATAAGCTCAAGTCCGACCCATAAAAAGCCAGCCCAACCAATAAAACTTGCATGCATCTCACTGAGAGAAAAGCGCGTTCCTAACCACCAGCGTAATAAAGTGGCGATGGCAGGTAAGCTCCAATACAAGGGGCTGACAAAATCTGACAGTGCCAATGCAGCTACCCCAGATATTAACACACCAAGCGTTAGTCGCTCGGCATCGCTTGTGGCTGATGATTTGATCTGCTTCATGATGCTTCCATCAAAGAAAGTAAGATGCCTCCGCCTTGTTTGGACGAAAATGAAATGGGGGGTAGCTTTTCAGGTTTAGCGTCGGCAATAGCATGAATGGCTGCTTGCATCTCTTGCGGCTGAGAACAGTCAAAGGTTTGCTGCCCTAGAATGAGGCGAGTTTTATTTGTTGAAGGTTGGTTCGAAAAGTCGTGATTTGATAGGGTTTGAGTATGAAGCCAGTACCATGCACGGCCAAGTAATGCCTCAAAGGCAGCACTGCTATCTGGTAAATTTGTTGGTAGGCGTAAGTCGACGCGCAAATGTGTCTCTTCAGGTTGCTGGGTATGTTGTGAGAAATGTTTAATACGCCATGAAGCTGGCTCAAGTGTGGATTTTCGCCAATGAATGCGCGAGGGCGAATCGCCAACGGCATAGGCTCGCAAATCATGGTATTCATCGCCTTCAAACATAGGGTTGGGGTTACGCTGCCCTGCATCTTGCTGACTATGCTGAGTGCCAAGCCAAGTAACAGGTTGTGGCAACACAACGCATAGCGCGGGGTCTTGACGTTGCCATGTAACTTCCCATAAACCCAAGGGTGCAGAGGTTTTTAAATGTTGGTTTTGTAGTTTGGTGTATTGACGCTTATCAACACAAATTTGTCCCATCAATAAGGATTGGCTTGCACTTAAACGGGCATGTAATTGTATACCTGTGGTTGCCCATGAAACATGCACCAATGCCGATGTTTTTCTCGGATATGCGATGTGCTGACGTAGAATAAATGCTTGTCCATGCTCCATGTAATCAGGCAAAAAATCGCCGAATTTGGGGCAATGACGCAATGTTTGTATGCCTTGCCATAGTGCGGCAATCGCAATGGCAGAAAGCATCGCGCCGCAGAGATACAATAGATTATTGCCAGAATATAACGCTGCTGCCCAGAGCCCAAGTAGGGAAAAAAACATCAATGCGCCAGCGCGGGTCATACCAATATGCCAAAAGCGACCCATGGGGATACGTAGGGCAACCAGCCTGTCGAGCAGGCGTAAAAGCCATGGCGGTAGACTTAAATCAGAAGGGTCATAAGCCATCAGGCAGGTACGGCAACCTGCTCTAAAAGACTTTGCATGGCAGCGTCAACATCCCCAGCCGCGACAACGCGATGACTCAAACACGGCAGCCAAACGGCTTGTACATCAGCGGCACTGATATATGCCTGTTCGTTAAACCAAGCATGTGCCTTGGCAGCAGTGAGTAAATCATATCCTGCACGTGGTGATATACCTTGTATTAGCCATGTTTCATTGCGACTTTCAGCAAGTAATTTCAATACATAATCCATCAGCGCATCACTGACAGGCATGGCATGAATCGCTTGGCGAGCCTGTACAATATCTTGCCATGATGCGATCGCTTTAAAGTCTTGTAGTTGCGATCTGCCTGCCTCACCTAGAAGCAATGCACGCTCTGCCTGAGTATCTGGATAACCCAAAGAAATACGCATAAAAAAACGATCCAGTTGTGATTCAGGCAATGGAAATGTTCCCAAATGTTCGTGGGGGTTTTGTGTGGCAATAACAAAGAACGGATCGGGCAGAGCATGGGTTTTGCGCTCAATGCTTACCTGATTCTCGGCCATGGCTTCGAGCAGTGCTGATTGTGCTTTGGGCGTGGCGCGATTAATTTCATCTGCCAATAAAATATGATGAAAAATAGGCCCTGCATGGAAGGTGAATTGCTTTTCAAGCGGATCGAAAATTTCAACACCAACAATATCTGCGGGCAATAGATCTGCGGTAAATTGTACGCGGCCAAAATCCGAATGAAGGCTGGCAGCGAGCCCTTGTGCCAGTGTGGTTTTTCCTACACCGGGAACATCTTCAATTAAAAGGTGGCCACCTCCGAGTAGGCAAATCATTAGTTGGCGGATGGCTGTTTGTTTGCCGCTTAAAGCACGAGCGAGCTGTGCTTCCAATGCTTGAATGGTGCGTTGTATATCGGAGGGCATGGACATTTATACTTCCTTGGCGCTTAAAATTGCATGCATGCCTTCTTTAAAGCTGGGGTAGTTCAGCTTGGGCAATAGTTCATCATGCAGACGTTGGTTGCTGATACGCTTGTTGTCACTGAAAAATGATAAAGCTGTCACGGAAAGTTGAGATTTGCCTTCTTCGGGACTAAGAATGATGGGCTTAGGCGCCCCAAGCATGCTGGCAACTTGCTGTACGTATTCAGCGTGGGGTAAAGGCAAATCATCAGAAATATTGACCACTCTTCCTAAGCGTGGTGATTGCATGGAGGCAAGTAAAGCGGCAACAATATCATCGACATGAATACGGCTGGAATAATGTGGAGGGTTCCATTGTACTGCTTTGTAACCACCCGTATTTAAACGTGCGATGATATTGCGTTCCTGACCATAAATACCAGCCAAACGGAATATTTCAACGGGCAGCTCTGCATTGAGCCAGGCGTGCTCAGCTTTTAAACGCTCTTTGCCACGCGGGCTAGAGGGCTGACAGTGATAAGACTCATCCACCCATGCGCCATCGGCATCACCATACACGCCAGTGGTAGATAAATAGCCTGCCCACTCAAGATGTTGAAGCTTTTTGGCTAATACAGGTAGCCACTGTGTCTGCGAGGCAAACATTGTTTCATGATGTCGTGTTAGTGGAATCGAATCCACGATATGGGTGGTTTGTGCCAATACATCGTCAGCAATATCAACGGGTGAAGCTATGAGGATAGGGGTTATGCCTAGTTTTTCTAAGTCTTGGGCATGCTCCGCACTTCGTGTCGTGCCTGACACATGCATGCCTTTTGCGATACAGGCTTTGGCAAGTTGGGTTCCAACATAACCACAGCCAAGAATGAGTAGGTGTCGCATTATGCCGTATGCCTTTTGGGCTTGTATCTTTTGTCCATGTGTCCAATGATTGCGAATCGTACGGGGGTTGTCATGTCTGATATTTTAAGTGCGGAAGAGTTAGCACGCTTTAATCGCCATATTATTTTGCCGCAGGTTGGCTTGGAAGGGCAGGAAAAGCTCAAGCAAGCGCGGGTTTTGTGTGTGGGTACGGGTGGTTTGGGCAGTCCGATTGCCTTGTATTTATCTGCCGCAGGTGTGGGAACGATGGGCTTGGTGGATTTTGATGTGGTGGATGATTCGAATTTGCAACGTCAAATTGCCCATTCAACGGCGGATATTGGCCGGCCTAAGGTTGAATCAGCACGCGACACCTTGCTGGGTATCAATCCTTATTTGAATGTCGAGCTGCATGGCGACGGCATCACTCGCGCCAATGTACGTGAGATTATAGCGCAGTATGATATTGTGGTGGATGGCACGGATAATTTTCCTACCCGTTATTTGGTCAATGATGCGTGCGTGTTGGAAGGTAAGCCGTTGGTTTACGCCTCAATTTTCCAATTTGAAGGGCAAGCGACAGTATTTAATCACAAGCAAGGCCCGTGTTATCGTTGTTTGTATCCAGAGCCGCCACCACCAGGTCTTGTTCCTTCATGTGCGGAAGGTGGCGTATTGGGTGTGTTGCCTGGCGTGATTGGTGTGTTGCAGGCGACGGAAGCAGTAAAGATTATTTTGGATAAAGGCAAAAGCCTTAGTGGTCGTTTGTTGCTTTATGATGCGATGGATATGCGTTTTCGCGAAATGAAATTACGCAAAGATCCAAGTTGCCCCGCGTGTGGTGCAAACCCCACGATTGGGGATGTACAAGCTTATGAACAATTTTGCGGTTTGCCGCCTACAGAAGAAGTAGAGAAGGAGGAAGTTTTGGCTGATTATGATATTACCCCGAAAGAATTAAAAGATATGATGGATGCAAATCCTGATTTGTATGTTTTGGACGTGCGTGAGCCGCATGAGATTGTCATTTGTGTGATTGAAGGCACGGAAAAAATACCGCTGGGTGACGTTGCCGAGCGTTATTTGGAAGTGCCCAATGACCAAGATGTTGTGGTGCATTGCAAGCTGGGTGGGCGTTCGGCTCAGGCAGTCGAATTTTTGCAATCCAAGGGTTATACGAATGTGAAAAACCTTGCAGGTGGTATTCTTCGCTGGGCTGATGATGTGGATGCATCACTAACAAAATATTAAAGGAAAAATTTATGAGTTATCAAAATGCAAGTATCACCAAAGCTGCCAATGTTTATCATGGTGGCAAGGTAAGTAGCCGTAGTATTGTGACGGAAAAAGGTGAAAGTAAAACACTCGGCTTTATGCTGGCTGGTAGCTATAACTTTGGTACAGATGCACCTGAATTGATGGAAATTTTAGCTGGCTCTTGCCGTGTTCGTTTGGATGGAGAAAGTGATTGGAAAGAATATCAGGCTGGGGAAAGCTTCAATGTTGCTGCTCATAGCCGCTTTGATATTGAAGTGAGTGATATACTGGATTACATCTGCCACTTCGCGTGAATCTGGCTTTTGAATGGTTGGGTGTGCGAGCTTATGAGCCTATGTGGCAGAAGATGAAAGCACATGCCGCATTGCTTGCTGTCGATAAAAGTGATGAGGTGTTATGGGCGTGTGAACATGAGCCTATTTATACCACAGGCAAACGAGCGGTGGATAACCGGCTTGATAAAGCTCTGCCTGCCCCGTTGTTTGTAACTGATCGTGGCGGTGAAACCACCTTTCATGGGCGCGGGCAAGTGATGCTGTATCCCATGATCCATTTACGCAGGCGCGGCTTAACGGTTCGGAAATACATTCACCTTTTGGAAAAATCAGCGATTCAGACCTTGGCCGCATATAATATTAAAGCAGAAAGGCGTTGTGGTTTGCCAGGTGTATGGACGAATAAAGGTAAAATAGTTGCGATGGGGATTCGTGTGTCACAGGGCGTGGCATACCATGGCATGGCAATGAATATGGCAGTGGATATGGCATATTTTAAAGCGATTAACCCGTGCGGGTTGGGGCAAAAAGCAGTGAACATGCAGGATAGCCTTGATACGTTGCCTACAAGCAAGTCTCTTGCTGAAACATGGGCCGATTTTTCACGTAGGCTGTTGTAAGAATGCCCGGGATTATTTGACTACATGCTTGGATTTAACACAGAAGATTGAATTCTTTTCATGTTTGGTTAACGTACGCGGCTTTTTTAAGGTAGTGGCTGAAATAGGCATGGCACTATGAATATCAATAGTCTATAATCTATCAGCGTTTGAAGATAGGTGCTCTGGAGGCAAAACGATGGCTCTGACGAAGAAACAAGTTGAAGCATTTGAAAAGCAGTTATGCGATTGGCGTGATGAGCTTGAAAACGCGCAAAGCGACAGCATGCAGGCGATGCATAAAGAAGAGCAAACTGCGTTTCCTGATCCAACGGATCAAGCCAGTGTTGAGACGGAACGTAACTTTGACTTGCGTATTAAAGGGCGCGAACGTCGCTTGATTCGTAAGATTGAGAAAACAATTAGCCGCTTACAAGATGGTGATTTTGGATTGTGTGAAGGCTGTGGTGGTGATATTGGTCTGAAGCGTTTGCAGGCACGCCCTGTAACCACGCTGTGCATTGATTGTAAAACAGAGCAGGAACAGGAAGAACGCACACATATTTAATGGCGTGAGTTCACGTATATTTAAAAGGCCGGCTATTGTTGATTCAATAGCCAGCCTTTTTTGCGCCTTGTTTAGGGAAGATTACCATATAGCTAGAATTGTTTTGTTCATCATGTTGGATGTCAAAGAGTGAGCTAGGGAAGTTTTGCAGCTTTAGATTCAAATAGAGATGGCGGATAAAATACTTATACTCAAATGTTTTGTGCGATAAAGGCAAGCTAAATTGAAATTTAGGATATTTTATAAATATATCCCTATTTTATGTAAATAAACGACATTAACTTTGTTAAAATGACTCTTTTTAGTGCTTAGCCTAGAAGTTAATTGCGTGATTGTATCAATGAGTTGGAATGGTTCGGTTATGAACTGAGAATAGTCCGGCTCAACTGATGTGGTTGAACTTTGTAGTCACCAGCCTTCTCTAATCTAAAATTAACTCTACACGAGGTGCTACCTGTTTGGACAGCTCATCAATGGTTGATCGACAATTAAATAGGCGATCAGCGGCTATACCTTGATCCTGAATCGCCTTTAGAACCACGTTCGAGCGCGCTTCAGCAAGCACGAGTAATCTTTCGTCATTCATAATTTGTGGCGTACCCTGATCTGCCCCACCTCCTTCGATACGTGTTGAAACACCACATATCTGGAGACGAAAATTTTTCTGCTTCATCAGACTTGCAATTTTTATCGTATAATCACGCATATCAGGGTTTAAAGTCGCTGAACGCTCATTAAACCTGATGGGTGTCAATTTCGGCTTGGCAGCTTCCTTGATGATACCTGTAGCCAACTCTGCAGCCATAATCATACCGCCATAGGGTTGCAGTGCCAGCTTAGCGAAGGTTAACGCCCCCGTACTCATGGCAGAAGTCAGAGCCTTATTAATCACATTACCGAGGCTGATATTCGGATCATTCAGGCGACCACTGATTGGCACATCCATCGAAATATCCCCTCGCGTGTCGCGAAGCATATCAAGCGCCATATTAACAGGCATGCCAATACTTTTACTGGCTTTGCCAGACTTCGATGACTTTTCTAGTGCCAGCTTGCGAATCAACAGCTTATTTTTTGCGTCAATTTTATTATTGGCAATCTTGATGTCGCTGGTCAACTCAAGCTGACCTGTTTTAATAGACTGGCCATAATCGGATTCCACAAAGGCAGTCAGTGGCAGCATATCAAAGTTTTTCAATATCACTTTCAGATCGGCAGAAATGACGTCGACATTGGGGGAAATATTCCCTTGAATAGCCAGCGAACCATTCTTGTTCAGTATGAATTTTGCATCGAGATTAGCATTCTCTTTTCCAGATAGATCAATCGGAGAGAAGGTGAGCTTTTCTATCGCGATTTTCGTTTGAAAAGGCGGCGATAATGTTGCATCGCTGTAAACAATCGTACTACCCTTACTAACAAGAAAATCAGTGATATAAACCATCGGTTTTTTATCAGTTTTGGGTAGCGTAGTTCTGCCTGAAGTAGCTGGACTCTTTCCTCCACTCTTTCCTCCACTTTTTACTGGGGTCGTAAACGGTTCAGATGAAGCCTGAGCCTGGAGGTTATTCAGCAATAGGATTTTCCCATTTTTCATCTTCTTTATTGATGCTTTGAAATTATGAACGGTGACTTTTTGTAGCTTATAAATACCTGAAAAATCTAAGTCTGCACCATGCAGCCCCACCTTATTGATGCTGCCCATAGAATCATCACCAGCCGTGGGCAGTGTGATCCCCTGCAAAGAGAGTAGATTAAAAGTAGCTCTTTTGACACCTACTGCGCGAGCTTGATTCAATTGGATGGCATCAATTACTGCTAGTTGCATGTTATGAGAATTATCAAAAAGTGAAAGTTCATCCAATGTTATATTCATATCATCAATCTGCAATTTATCTGCAATATTCACACCTATCGCAGGCAGAAAAACTCTGTTATCTAGCTGTAGTGAAGCGCTTCTAACTGTATAGCCAAGACCATTGAAGGTTACTTTGCCTAGCTTAAGCTTATTTTTAAGCGTTTGCCCCCCATCAGGTTCTGTTTTTAGCAATGAAACATTCAGTGAATTCAATAGCAGTGAAAAATCAAAAGGCTTCTGATCTAGCTTTCCGACCACCTTCAGGTTTACATCTGTGATATCAATATCATTTAACACAACCTGCCACGGCTCACCTGACTCTTCGTCCTGCTTTTTTTGAGGGTTCTCATGAATATGTTCATCTGTGCGAATTGTTGAAACCTGCCATATTTCATTTTTATTTTGATGTACATCTGCCGTGATATTTTTCAACTCAACGGAACGAATAGAAATACGATGCTCCAGCATCGGCCACCAGTCGATATTTACTGCCAGACGACCTACCCTTAAGCCCTCGTCTGCTGTGAATCCTTCAATGGCAAAGGTGCCAGCAAATAAATTAAGATCCACATTGTCAATTTCAACCTGCTGGACACCGTGATCATTAAGCCATGAAGTGATGCCTGTGCGAATGGCCAGAGGAAGCAACGATAGCAGTAATAGACTGGCTGCCATGAGCATGGTCAAAATGATGGGCATGCGACGATTTTTATGCGTTATATTAGCGGCAGGTATTTCGGTTGTTGGTTCGTTTGTCATGATAAGAGTCAATCTACCCGCGCCATCAGCTAACCTCAACCATAACGGGGATCAATTTCGCCAGTATTCATAGTTTAGTCGCGCAACTCACTGGGCAGGCTAAAGGTGATGTTTTCCTCGACTGTTTTGAGTGAGCTTACAGCCGCCCCTGACTGCTGTAGAAAATCAATCACTTGTTGCACCAATACTTCAGGAGCCGATGCGCCTGCCGTGATGCCGATATGCTCTTTTCCTTGCAGCCATGCTTGGTCAATGTCGTCCACGCCATCAATCAAGTAGGCAGGTGTTCCACAGCGTTTTGAGACTTCTTTGAGGCGGTTGCTATTGGATGAATTTTTTGAGCCAATCACTAAAATTAAGTCACTCTTTTCAGCCAAATCTTTGACCGCTGTTTGACGGTTGCTGGTGGCATAACAAATATCTTCGCGTTTGGGACCTTGGATGTTGGGAAAGTGATTGCGCAAGGCATCAATCACATCGGCAGTATCATCAACGCTTAATGTGGTTTGCGTAACAAAGGCTAGCTTGCTTGGGTCTTTAACATCCAATGCGGGCACATCCTCAGGCACGGACACAAGTAAAACAGCGCCCTCGGGCGCTTGCCCCATGGTTCCTTCGACTTCTGGGTGCCCTGCATGACCGATCAGGATCACTTGATCACCACGCTCATAATGGCGAAGTAACTCCAAGTGTACCTTGGTCACCAAAGGACAGGTTGCATCCAGGACACGTAAATCACGATTTTTGGCTGAGGCTTGTACAGCTTTGCTCACACCATGGGCAGAAAAGATGAGCAGTGCTCCATCGGGGGCATCAGAAACCTTTTTGATAAAGATAGCGCCTTTGGCTTTTAAATCTTCGACGACATAGCGGTTGTGCACAATTTCGTGGCGCACATAAACAGGGGCGCCATAGACCTTGATAGCACGTTCAACGATTTCAATAGCACGATCCACACCGGCACAAAAACCGCGTGGTTCAGCCAAAAAAATGGATTTTGGTTGAAATGTAATGTCTTGTTGCTGCATCTTACCACCTTTTACGCTACTTTCTGCCGCCAAGCATACATAAGGAGTCATAAATGAGCGATTATCAATTAAAGGTGGGTGACGATGCACCAGATATGGTCTTGCCGATTTATCCAGAAGGCGAATTAAAATTATCGGATTATCGTGGTAATTGGGTGATTGTGTATTTCTATCCCAAAGATAGCACGCCAGGTTGCACCACAGAATCGTGTGAGTTTCGCGATGCTTTGCCAGATTTTACAGCAGCCAATGCTAAAATTGTTGGTGTAAGCCGTGATTCAGTGAAATCGCATAGTAATTTTACTACCAAACAAAGCCTGAATTTCCCATTGATTTCAGATGCTGAAGAAGCTCTATGCAAAGGTTTTGATGTCATGCAATTAAAGAGTAATTATGGTAAAGAGTATATGGGCGTTGAGCGCTCTACTTTTATTATTAACCCTGAGGGCAAGGTGGCGCATGAATGGCGGAAAGTGCGCGTGAAAGATCATGTCGCAACCGTATTGGAAGCACTTAAGACATTACAGGGCTGATTGGTATCCATGTTCCAAGGTAAAAAAATTCTGCTGGGCATAGGCGGCGGCATTGCCGTGTACCGTGTTGCGGAACTGGCACGTCTATTGATCAAACAAGGGGCGACGGTTCGTTGTGTGATGACAAAGTCAGCCTGTGAATTTGTTACGCCGTTAACCTTTGAAGCTCTAACGGCTGAAAGGGTGCATACGGATCTGTTTGATTTGACAGCGGAAAGGGAGATGGGGCATATTCAATTGGCTCGCTGGGCGGATGCGGTGGTGATTGCTCCAGCCACTGCAAATCTGCTTGCCAAGCTTGCCCATGGTATAGCGGATGATTTGCTCACCACGATGCTACAAGTGTGTGAAACGCCTATTTTATTAGCCCCAGCCATGAATACATCGATGTGGGACTCAGCGGCGACTCAGCGTAATGTCCAAACACTAAAAGCTGAGGCGGTGCATATATTAGAGCCAGCAAGTGGAGACCTAGCATGTGGCGAGTTTGGGGCTGGGCGTTTGCCTGAACCGCAAGCGATTGCCGATGCCATTTTGCCATTATTGTTGCCACAAGCTTTGGAAGGGCAACATTGGGTCATTAATGCAGGCCCTACGGTTGAGCCTTGGGATGCTGTGCGTGTATTAAGCAATCGAGCATCAGGAACACTGGGAGCAAGATTGGCGCAGTATGCGGCAGCGATGGGAGCCGATGTGACTTTGGTTGCCGGTGTTGGTACGCCGAAGCTTGGCTGCAATGTTCAGCGTGTGGATGTACAAACAGGCGATGAGATGCTGAAGGCTTGTGAGAAAGCTGCGCAAGAAGCGGATGTATTTATTGCGACTGCTGCGGTGAGTGACTTTCGTTTTAGCAAGGTATCGGAACAAAAGATGAAGCGTGGTGAAACGCAACAGCTTGATGTGCAACTGACTTCCAATAGCGATATTGTAGCGAGCATTGCAGGTATGCAGAACCGACCGAAGAAAGTCATCGCATTTGCTGCTGAAAGTGAAAATTATGTTGCACACGCTAAAACGAAATTGGCCAAAAAAGGTGTGGATGCCATTGTTGCCAATGATGTAAATAATATGGCTTCAGATATGGCTTCAGGCTGGTGGATTGCCGATGAAAATAATGAGATAAATGAAGAAATTATCGAAAAATGCAATAAAATGCAATTTTCACAAGAAATCATCAAAAAAGTAATGGAGTTAGAGCCATGAATGGTCAAAATCCCAATATTAAAATTCAAAAACTTCCGCATGGTGAAGGCATCGATTTACCATTCTATGCCACCACCCATGCCGCAGGTGCAGATTTGCGTGCGGCCATTGCTGAAGATGTGATCATTGAGCCGGGTGAAAAGGCATTGATTAAAACTGGTTTTGCCATGGCATTGCCTGATAATTTTGAAGCGCAAATTCGTCCACGCTCTGGTTTGGCACTCAAGCATGGGATTACTGTACTCAATAGCCCGGGCACCATTGATGCGGACTATCGCGGTGAAATCGGTGTGATTCTTATCAATCATGGCAAAGAGGGCTTTTGTGTTCAACGTGGTGATCGCATTGCGCAAATGATTATCGCGCCATTTGTACAGGCTGATTTTCAGAGTGTTGATAGCTTGGATGAGACTGAACGTGGTACAGGTGGTTTTGGTAGTTCGGGGAAAAACTAAGCGATGGCTGAATATGGCGAAGGTTCGACAAGTTATGATGCAGTGGGTGGTTTGTTAGGGCTTCAGAGACTTGTAAAAGACTTTTACGATGTCATGGATAACAACCCTGATTATGCCACCATTCGTGATATGCACCCCAAAGACTTAACAGTTTCGGAAGATAAGTTGGTGTGCTTTTTAAGTGGCTGGCTGGGTGGAGAACATTTGTTTTCTAAAAAATACGGTGCGATAAATATTCCACAAGTGCATGCACACTTGGTGATTCACGAAAAAGAGCGTGATATGTGGCTTGATTGTATGAAAGAAGCATTGGAAAAGCTGAATTGCACAGATGATTTCAAGATATATTTGTTGGAGCAGTTAAAAATACCGGCTGAAAGAATTCGTATTGCTTGTGAGCGTCGGCTTTAACGAGGTTCATTACTTTTGAATGAGGCGTGAATGTGGGGCTGTGTGAGCTTACTCGTGTCGCCCAGTATATCCCAAAGGGCGAATAGCAATGGTGTTGCGGATGGTTGTGCAAATTTTCCCATCTGCCCGTACATAGTGCAAATCAAAACACGGTGTTGAACGTTGATGCTCGTGTAATTCCTGCTTGATGGTTGCGATTTGTTCATCGCTCAAATCAAAATGCAGTATTAAATCAGAGTTTCCTATACGTAAAAACTCCAATGCCAAATGTTTGGTGGCAACACGATAACCCGGAAAATGTTTCACACATGCAATAGCAGGTACGGGGTCAGCCAGATTAGCTTGATAACCACCAAACATATTGCCCGCAGCGTTTCTGGATGCCCAAGTGAGCGGCAACTTGATACGAACATGCTTCCAACCTTCCGCATGTTCCATCACTTTAGGTCGCATCATCCAAAAAGGTGGGTACCACGCAAAACGTCGCGCTTCTGACAGAAAACCAAGTTTGGTTAATACAGGTGTGGGTTTGTCATCCATGATGATTTAACTGTGGATGATATATATTCAAAGTCAAATTGACAGAGGGTAATGAGCCGCGGATTGAAGTCCCAAGTGAAACTCTAGTGAGTTTACTTTGAGTGTTGAAATATAAAACACTCTTCGGGACCAATACTTTTTTATAGACTGTGGTTAGCTATCTGTTTACTGTAGCCACTGATATTCATAAAGAGAGAGGGAAATATTTTGAAACAAATAATAGTCTTATTTTGCGTACTATTCATGATTGCTGGTTGTGCCAGTCATGGGAACAGCGTTCTTAAGGACGAGACATCGGCAGCAGTAAAAAACAAAATTACTAAAGGGGTAACGACTAAAGAGGAAGTTCGTAGTATGTACGGTGACCCGATGACGACGTCATTTACAGATAGTGGTAAAGAAATTTGGAAGTATGAGTTCATTAAAATGCATTCAAAAGCAACGAACTTTATTCCTCTTGTGAGCCTATTTAATTCTGGGGCGAAAGGTGATAAAAAAGAGCTTGTTGTGATGTTTAATGATGACAGCGTTGTAAAAAACTTCTCAATGTCAGCATCAAAAGTAGACACAAACACCAGCTTATTCCAATAGTCATTTCAAGGTTGAAAGAAGTTAAAAAGGCTCCCAATGGGAGCCTTTTTTGTTATTAAATATGTATCGCTTTATCATCTGAATCGAGCACTGATTCGTGAATCATCTCTGAGAGAGTGGGGTGCGGGAACATATGATGCGCTAGCTCTGCTTCCGTTGTTTCAAGCGTGCGTGCCAGTTGCAATGATACTATTAACTCAGTCGCTTCAGCACCGACAATGTGCGCCCCCAATAGTTCACCTGTTTCGGCATCAAAAATAGTTTTTACCATGCCTTCGGTTTCTGCTAAGCCCATAGCTTTACCATTCGTGCCATAGGACATGCGTCCAACTTTAATCGCAAGACCTTCATCCTTGCATTGCTCTTCGGTTTTACCGCATGAGCCGACTTGTGGCTGGCAATAGGTGCAACCTGGCACGTTGCCATAGTCCACAGCATGTGGCGCATCGCCATTGATAGCTTCTACGCAGACAATGCCTTCATGGCTTGCTACATGGGCAAGTGCAGGCGCACCAACGACATCGCCAATGGCATAAACACCTTGATGATCGGTGCGATAATAATCATCCACTTCGATTTGGTTGCGCTCCACTTTCATGGATGTGTTTTCAGCGCCGATGGCATCGGTATTGCCGAGGACGCCGACTGCGACCAAACATACATCGCCTTCAATGCTTTGTTGTTTGCCTTTGGCTTCGTATTCCACCACAGCTTTGCCATCGATATTTTTCGCCGATGAAACCATCGCGCCAGTGACAATCTTGATACCATTTTTGGTGAATGAACGCGCCACCACTTTAGAAATCTCAGCATCTTCCAAGGGAAGTACCTGCGAAGCAGCCTCAATGACAGTGACTTCAGAGCCCATGGCATTGTAAAAATATGCGAATTCCATACCGATTGCGCCGGAGCCAATCACCACCAATTTTTTAGGTAAAGATGTTGGTGCCAATGCCTGTTTGTAGGTAATGATAACTTTATTATCGACATCCATGCCTGGAAAAGCGCGCGCACGCGCACCAGTGGCGACAATCACATGCTTGGCTGTGACTTGCTTGCTGCTGCCATCGGCATCTTTGACCATGAGTTTGTTATCAGATTCAAATGTTGCGAAGCCTTCGATGTGTTCAATCTTATTTTTCTTGAACAAGAAACCAATGCCACTATTAAGCTTGGCAGAAATTTTACGTGAGCGAGCTACGGCTTTAACCAAATCTGGTTTGGCTTCTGTGATGCCCAGTCCAAGCTCATCGCCACTATGTTGAATCACGTTGATGATTTCAGCGGTGCGTAACAATGCTTTGGTTGGGATGCAGCCCCAGTTTAGGCAAATGCCGCCCAAATGGGTTGATTCAATACATGCTACTTTAAGACCCAATTGTGCCGCACGAATCGCTGCCACATAGCCACCAGGGCCGGCGCCAATCACAACAACATCGTACTCTCCATCAGCGTTGAATACGCCAGCAGGTTTTAGGTTTAATTCATGCTCATCATCGGGTGCAGGAGATGCAGTATCAATAATACTCTGTACAATATTTTCAGCAGCGACTACAGGCGCAGCTTTTTCTGCGATAGGTGCACCTGATTCCACAATGCCTTCAGGCATGTAATCGTCGGACACTTCTTCATCATCTTCGGCAATCACCGCAATGGCCGTGCCCACAGGAATTAAGGCACCCTCTTGAGCAATGATTTTGTGCAGCGTTCCTTCTTCAATGACCTCTACTTCCATCGTGGCTTTATCGGTTTCAATTTCAACCAAGACTTCGCCAGAAACAAGCTCATCACCTTCTTTTTTAAGCCAACGGGCAATCTTGCCTTCGGTCATCGTTGGTGATAATTGGGTCATAAATACATCAATGGGCATGGTTTACCTCGTTAAGTGAGCTAGCCACAGAGAGTACAGAGAGTATCGATAAAAAAACGATGCCCCCTTGTTCCTCTATGGTGAAAGTTACTAAATCAATACAGACGCTGGGCACTCGATATGTTTCTTGAGTGCATTTAAATATTCGGCACCCACCGCGCCATCCACCACACGGTGATCGCATGAAAGGGTTAAGGTCATCATCTTCTTCACAACAACTTGACCATTTTCAGCTACAGCACGTTCTTCTGTGCCACCGACTGCCAAAATCGCACCTTCAGGCGGATTGACAATGGCTTGGAATTGTTTGATACCATACATGCCAAGGTTGGAGATGGAGAATGTGCCGCCCGTATACTCTTCAGGTTTCAATTCGCCTTTACGCGCCTTGCCAGCTAACTCTTTGACTTCATTAGAAATATCGATAATGCCCTTTTGTTCGGCAAAGCGAACCACGGGTGTGATCAAGCCGCCTTCAATGGCAACAGCGATGGAGATATGAGCATGTTTATGTTGGAATGTGTGCGTGTCTGTCCAGCTTGCATTGGCAGCAGGTACATCGACCAAAGCTTTGGCAACGGCTTTGACAATAAAGTCGTTCACACTCAATTTGAATGCACCATCGGCAGATTCATTGAGTTGCGCACGCAAGTCCATCAAGCGATCCATTTGCACATCTAGGCTTACATAGAAGTGTGGCACTTGCTGTTTGGATTCGGTTAAACGACGTGAAATCGCTTTACGCATCATGCTGTTTTCAATCGCATCATACTCATCAGCATGGTAAGGCATTGGGCCTGCTGGCAATGGGCGCAGTGCAACTGGTGTGAATGATTGAGCGCCCAAACTGATACCGCGTTTGGAAGCATTTTCAATATCCACTTTCACGATACGACCTTTCGGACCTGTACCTGCAATAGCGGCAATATTGATGCCTTTTTGTTTCGCCAAACGACGTGCCAAAGGTGATGCTTTGATGCGCTTATCATTGGCGGCGCGAGCCACCGCAGCCATGTCCACTTCAGCGGGTGGTGCTACCGGAGACGGAGGGGTGGATGCAATAGCTTGTGCTACAGGTGCTTCACCAGCAGCTTCAGGCACATAGTCGACAGCTACTTCTTCATCCTCTTCGGCAATAACTGCAATAGCAGTGCCAACAGGAATCAATGTGCCTTCAGTGGCAATGATTTTGTGCAGCGTTCCTTCTTCAATGACTTCTACTTCCATCGTGGCTTTATCGGTTTCGATTTCAACCAAGACTTCGCCAGAAACAAGCTCATCACCTTCTTTTTTAAGCCAGCGGGCAATCTTGCCTTCGGTCATCGTTGGTGATAACTGGGTCATAAATACATCAATCGGCATGGTTTACCTCTTCAAGTGTTAACGGCGAAGGACACAGAGTGTTAAAAAAATATTCGCGTCTTTCGTGGTGTATTTTTATCATCAAGCTCGGTTACAGGTGACGCGCGCTGCTTCCACAATCTCTGCTACCGATGGTAAGGCAGCATTTTCTAAATTCGCAGCATAAGGCATAGGCACATCCTTGCCAGTCACACGTGCAACTGGGGCATCCAAATCATCAAAGCCTTTCTCCATGATACGAGCAGAGATCTCTGCACCAATACCCGAAAAGCGCCAGCCTTCTTCAATCACTACCGCACGGTTGGTTTTGGTAACCGATGCCAGAATCGTTTCTTCATCCAATGGGCGAATGGTGCGAGGATCGACAACTTCTGCATCAATGCCCATTTTTGCTAACTCTTCAGCAGCAGCTAAGGCATAACCTGTCATGCGAGAATGAGCTACAAGGGTAATATCCTTACCTGCACGCTTGATGTCTGCCTTGCCCAATGGAATAATATATTCACCTTCAGGAACTTCGCCAATATCACCATAATTGATTTCGTTTTCGATAAAAATCACGGTGTCATTATCACGAATTGATGCTGCCAAAAGGCCTTTGGCATCAGATGGGCAAGATGGCATAACTACTTTCAAGCCAGGAATGTTGGCATACCAATTTTCAAAGGCTTGTGAATGCTGTGAGCTTACACGTGCCGCAGCACCACCAGCTCCACGAAATACCATCGGGCAGCTATATTGCCCGCCTGTCATGTATTTCATTTTTGCTGCGGCATTGACGATTTGGTCGGCTGCTAAAATAGCAAAGTTCCAAGTCATAAACTCAATCACAGGGCGTAAACCCGCCATGGCAGCACCCACACCCAAACCTGCAAAACCAAGCTCGGTAATCGGCGTGTCAATGACACGGCGAGGGCCAAATTTATCCAACATGCCTTGTGATACTTTGTATGCACCGTTGTATTCAGCAACTTCTTCACCCATGAGGAATACGCGATCATCGCGTTCCATTTCGTTGCACATTGCTTGATTCAGTGCTTCACGGTATGTAATTTTAGCCATGATTAGCCCACCTGCCTTGGATATGGGTATGCATTGGGAATTTCATCCGTGATGATATCATCCCATAATGCAGAAAGATCTGGTTCTGGTTGTGCCTCTGCGGCTTTTGCCACAGCAACGACTTCTTTCTTGATGTCTTTATCTTTTTGTTTGAATTCAGCTTCAGTCGCTAAGCCCGCGTCAACCATTTGCTTTTGTAGCCGTGCAATTGGATCGCGCCCTGTGCGCCACTCATCTACTTCATCACGGGTGCGGTACGTTGCAGGGTCGGACATAGAATGACCGCGATAACGATAGGTCATCATTTCTACGATGATAGGGCCTTGGCCAGAGCGAGCGTGCTCTAATGCTTCGCCCATTTTACGCTCAACTTCCAATACATCCATGCCATCGACTTGAATGCCTGGAACCTTAAATGAAATACCACGCTTGTATAAATGTGTCTCAGCAGATGCGCGGCTTAATGATGTGCCCATCGCGTATTGATTATTTTCAATAACAAATACAACGGGGAGCTTCCACAGTGCTGCCATGTTAAAGGATTCGTAAACGGCACCTTGATTCACGCCGCCATCGCCCATAATGGTGATGGATACACGCTTGTCATCACGGTATTGACTTGCAAAACCAAAACCGATGCCAATTGGCACCTGTTCGCCCACGATGCCGTTGCCGCCTGCAAAATTTTTCTCCACATCAAACATATGCATGGAGCCGCCTTTGCCGCCAACCACGCCGCCAGCACGACCCAATAATTCAGCCATGACTGCTGTGGCATCAGAGCCGCGCGCCAAGATATGCCCGTGATCACGGTAACTTGTCATCATGTAGTCGGTTGGTTCAGAGGCTTCTTCCATGCCTACACAAACTGCTTCTTGTCCATTGCATAAATGACAAAAACCGCCAATTTTCTTTAAGCCGTACATTTGCCCAGCTTTTTCTTCAAAACGGCGAATAAATAACATCATATCATGCATTGCATGCAAGCGTTCAGCGCTATAAAAGCGTCCTTCTTGCGTAATTCCAGCCGTAGTATCTTGTTTTTTCTTACCAGCCATGAGTCCCCCAAAAGGTGTAGCGGAAGCGAATAATGCCTTTCTCATGGGTGGGCGGCAAGTTAAAGCATGGAATATTTAATATTTCTATAAATATAAACAAAAACGCCCTAAACTATTTAAGGGCGGAGAGCTTTGTTTGTTGGACGAAATTCAATGAAATAAGCATACTTCATGGCGGTAAGGAGTGATGTGATGAGTCAAGATAAACGTTTGGTCTATTCTACGGAAGACGGACAGATTGGAAAGGCGATGTCTTCAGTAAAATCTAGCACTAAGAAAAAAACAAAAGCTGCTTCGGGCAGTGCTATTAAGAACCCTGCTAAACAGGGAGTAAGAATTCGCAGAGAGAGTAAAGGGCGCGGCGGTAAAAGTGTTTGCGTGATTGAAGGACTGCCGCTGAATACTGCTGAGCTAAAGGTGTTGCAGAAGAAATTAAAATCCCAGCTTGGAACAGGTGGGGCCGTGAAAGATGGATGTATTGAAATTCAAGGTGATCATCGAGAAAAGCTTTTGCAGATGCTGGATAAAGAAGGTTTTAAGGCAAAGCTATCAGGAGGATAGGTAAGCTTCGTCACCCTGTTGCTAAAGCAATCAGGGTGACGCAATGTATTAATACGCTGTTTTGCTTTTTGCTGAGTTTACGCGCAGTTTTCTGCCGCCAAATTCAGAGCCGTTGAGCGTTAATGCTTCGACGGCACCGGCTTTATCCATTTCAACAAAACCGTAACCTTTCGGACGTTTGTTTGGGCCACCTGTTACCAAGCGTACAGCTTTAACGGTACCGTAAGCTTCAAATAAACGCTGAACCTCATCTTCACGGGCATTGAATGGAATGTTTCCAACATAAAGTACATTATCGTTACTCTTAGACTCTTTTTCTGAAGAACTTAAAGCAAGTAAAAGTCCGCCAAACAATGTGCCAATAAGTAGGCCTGTTGCAAAGATCGAAGGTTCAGGAGAGCCGCCCATAGCAAGGAAAGGCATGGCATAATAACCAGCAAGTGAAAATATGACTGCAACAACGCATAGCTTTATAAAACAACTGATGCTCATATGATATAAAACTCCTGTAGTTTAAAGATGCGGCAAGACTGCCAAATTTGAAAGCACAATGGAACTTATATCAGAGGTGTTTCGGAGATTAAGATGCCATCCTCATCACTGTATACATAGTGACCAGGTGTAAAATTGACATCTGCAAAGTGTACGGGGATATCGCGAATCCCTTGTTGTTGTTTCACTGTTTTGCGTGGAATAGTTGCCAGTGCTTTAACACCAAAATTGAGTTTTTTAACATCCATTGAGTCACGAATGCAGCCAAAAATGATAATGCCTTCCCAGCCATTCTTTTTGCCCAAGCCTGCAACCTGATCCCCCATCATAGCACAGCGCAGTGAACCGGCAGCATCAACAATAAGAACCTTGTTTGTACCGTCTTCCTCAAAAGCGGCCTTGATACAGGTGTTGTCTTCAAAGGCTTTGACTGTGCAAATTTGCCCAAAAAACTTTTTGCAGCCGCCAAAGTTTTTAAATATAGGCGCTGCAACTTGCAGCTTTTCCAAGTGTTCATCGTATAAGTCATTACTGTTAAATGGCATCAAGTCTCCAGAAGGGTTAATCTTTGCATGTATTGCGCACTTTGAACAGTTGGCAGGCAAAAGGTATATGAGCTAGTTTGCATGCGTAAAGATTTTCATTGGTATAATGCAGGAGATAAAATATGGAGCAGTTGGATCAAATAGCAGCGATTTTAGCCTTAACCATGGGTGCGGCATGGGCAAGCGGACTAAATCTTTATGCTGCAATATTTATGTTGGGTATGATGGGGGTGACAGGGAATATCGATTTGCCACCAACGTTAGATGTATTACAGAACCCTTTGGTCTTAGGTGCCGCAGGAGTGATGTATGTTGTTGAGTTTTTTGCAGATAAAATCCCTGGCGTAGATACAGCTTGGGACGTGCTTCATACCTTTGTACGTATTCCTGCTGGGGCAATGTTGGCGGCGGGAGCTGTTGGTAATGTTGATCCTGCGGTGGCAGTGGCGGCGGGGCTTTTAGGCGGTGGGTTAACGGCTGCCACACATGCGACCAAGGCAGGGACACGGGCGATGGTGAATACGTCACCTGAGCCATTTTCAAATTGGGGTCTGTCTATCAGTGAGGATGTAGCGGTGTTCGCGGGTTTGTGGGCAGCTTTGAATCACCCTGTCTTGTTTGTTGTATTGATGGTGGTATTTATTGGGCTGTTAATTTGGTTGTTGCCGAAATTATGGCGCGGTATTAAACTGGTTTTTGCAAAAATACGGGGTTGGCTGGGCGGCAAAAAAGCTGAGCCCCAAGCAAGTTTAGAAGAGGTGAAGCATGATTAAACATATTGTGATGTGGAAGCTAAGAAATAAGGCAGATGCTGAAATAATTAAAGATAATTTGGAAGCACTGGTGGGTAAAATTCCGGGGTTATTAAAGCTTGAAGTTGGCATTGATTTTAGCGATAGCGAACAATCAGCAGATGTTGTGCTGTATTCTGAATTAGAAAGTCGTGAGGCTTTGGCGGCCTATCAAGCTCACCCAGAACATCAAGCCGTTATACCCTTGGTGAAGGCGGCGGCAGTGAGTCGAATGGTCGTGGATTATGAGGCTTAAGGATAAACATTCGTGACGCTTGGCATCTTAGGGTTATAGTTCGCTTGTTGGTATGTATTGGATAATGAGGTTTGTATGTTTCATGGTGTGATGACGGCGTTAGTAACGCCTTTTAAAATGGATGCGAATGGTCAAAGTTGCGTAGATAAAGATGCTTATTGTGCGCATTTGGATCGACAAATTGCAGCGGGCGTGGATGGGTTGATTCCAGCTGGAACCACGGGTGAAGCTGCGACATTATCTTTTGATGAACATAAAAGTCTTATTGAATTAACAGTGCAGCATGTGGCAGGGCGAGTGCCTGTGATTGCAGGAACGGGAAGCAATAATACCGCAGAGTCAATTGCTTTAACCCAAGCTGCTAAAGCTTTAGGTGCGGATGCAGCTTTGTTGATTTCGCCTTATTATAACAAGCCTATGCAAGAAGGTATTTATCAGCATTACAAGGCGGTTGCCGATGCCGTTCATTTGCCACAACTTTTGTACAATGTACCTGGTCGTACCAATTCAAATTTATCCCCTGAAACTGTAGCTCGTTTATCGCAATGTAATAATATTGTGGGTATTAAGGATGCAACGGCGGATTTGTCACAGCTTACTTGCACGATGATGGCATGTGGCGATGGCTTTGAATTTTATTCGGGAGATGATGCCACAGTGTTGCCATTTATGAGTTTGGGTGGTCATGGGGTAATCTCAGTGGTTTCCAATATCGCGCCAAAAACTATGAAGGCATTAACTGTCGGCATGGAGGCGGGAGATTTGGTAACTGCACGCAGCGCACATTTTGCTTTGCAGTATTTAAGTGATGCGATGTTTGTGCAAAGTAATCCGATTCCTGTAAAGGCGGCATGTGAGTTGATGGGCTGGATGGGTGGAGAGTTACGCTTGCCGCTGACATCATTACAGAATGATGATGTGCAAGCATTGCGCGATACGATGATGGCTTTTGGATCATCATGGGAAATGCTGGAGTTAGCTGATCCCATCGGTTAATCATCCGCAATTACGTCGTAAAATGGTTTTTTCATTGCGGCGATTGCTACATTCGGCGGCATATTTTTTAGCCAGTCTTGCTACTTTATCGTTGTTTGTGGTCGTGCTGATGTTAGCAGAGGCGTTGATTTATGCCTTAACAGGTAGAGCAGCGTCCATGTGGGCTATGGCATTGGCAGGTTTGGCGACAGCAGTGTTTTTCTCGCCCATTGTGCAAGGCCTGCAGCATTTGGTTGATCGCATTCTTTTTCACCGACAACTTGATACCCTTGAAGCTATCCAACAGTTGGGTGCAGGGGATTTGGCAGAGTTGCCGCAAGAGCATGTGGAATACGCTTTATTGGAGCGAATTGCCGCGATTTGTCATCGCAGGACAGTGATTCTGGATGAGCGTGACAGTGACGCTAAAGGGGCTGTGTTTTGTTATCCAGCATCAGCAATGCTGCCGCCTACTGCTGGTGGAAGTTGCGCTGACTATGAGTTGGTATTACCAATTAGTCGTCGGGATGGAATGACGTGGCTGCATTTAAGTCCGCGTTTGGATGGCTGGTCAACAGATCATGATGAATATCAGAGCTTGCAACGTTTGGCACGATTTGCAGCCATGAGCTTGGAACATGCGCGCTTATCTCATCAACAATCGCAACTGGCACGCCTTGATTCAATCAGCAGAGTAACAGGGCAGTTGCATTCCCATGATATGAAAAATCGGCTGCATGACTTGGCCTTTTTGGCGCACCATTTGGAGTCTGGGAAGTTGGAAAAAGATGAGCTGACAGCTTTGGTAGGCTCTATTCGTAAGGTTGTCGGTCGAATGCAAACTGTCATGCAACGTATGTCAGACCCTAATGCTCCGATTCATCCGAAATTGAAAATGTGCGACGTGGCAGCCTTGCTGCAGCAAGATATTGATGGACGGCTTTGGCCTGAGTCTGTGCGTGTGAATGTTGATTTGCCTATATTGCCTTTGGTATTGGGGGATGCTCACCTATTGCAGGGTGTATTTGAAAATCTTTTTGACAACGCGGTACAGGCGATGAATAAGCAAGGTGAATTGGATATATCAGCACAAACAAAGGGTGATTATTTACAAGTTGCTGTTCGTGATTATGGCAGCGGCATGAGCACATATTTTATAGAGCACCGTTTGTTTCGCATGTTTGCAACCAGTAAAGATAATGGTTTAGGAATTGGGCTATACTTGAGCCAACGTATTATAGAAGCTCATGGAGGAAAAATTTCCGCCAGCAGCGATGGTGAGGGTAAGGGTTGCACATTTCATGTTGACCTGCCGTTGTGCAAGGATAGCCCAAATGATGAAGCTGGAGGTTAGTGATGGTCACGAAACGTACTATTCTAGTTGTAGATGATAATGATATTAATCGATTAAATCTGCGATTATTGCTCAAATCAGATTATCATGTCTTGGAAGCTGGTGATATTGAAATGGCTGAAAAGGTATTGGTTGAAAATCGTGTAGACTTGGTAGTCTTAGATTTGGCACTGCCTCCAGAGCCTGATAACCCTGAAATTGGTATGGCATACCTAGCGAAGTTAAGCGTTGAAAGCCCAGATACACCTGTGGTGGTGATTACAGGTCATGATCAGCATGAATTGGCAGTGCGGGCTCAGCAAGATGGTGCATTGGGTTTTTTTGGTAAACCCTTTGACCCAGATGAGGTGAAAGACACGATTGATCGAGCGATGGTAGTGCGTAATCAAGCTATTCGTGAGCAGGAGTTACAGCGCGCTTTGGATTCCCGTATGGGGTCAGATATTTTGGGTGACTCCGATATTATACAAGATTTGCGCAGATTAATTGAACAGGTGGCGCCCATGCCATCGACGGTGCTTATTCGTGGCGAAACAGGCGTGGGAAAAGAGCTTGTAGCGCGTTGCGTGCACGCACAAAGTAAACGGTCAGATAAGCCTTTTATTGCGATTAACTGTGCGTCGATGAATGTGGAGCATTTGGAGTCAGAGCTTTTTGGTCATGAAAAAGGTGCTTTCGCAGGGGCGGGCAAGCGGAAGCTTGGGTGGTTTGAGTGCGCCAATGGCGGCACGCTATTTCTCGATGAGGTGGCTGGGATGCCGCTATCTGTACAAGCAAAACTATTGCGTGTGTTAGAACATGGGGAGTTTTCTCGTTTGGGTGGAGAGTCCACGATTCATTCGGATGTGCGTTTGGTATGTTCCAGTAAAATGGACTTGGAAGCTCTGGTGCAAGAGGGTGAATTTAGAGATGACTTATATTATCGCATTCACGTAGTGGAAATTATTGTGCCAGCTCTGATGGAGCATATGGAAGATTTAGGTTTGCTTTCAGAATATATTTTGATGCAAAAATCGGCCTTGTGCGGGAAAAATATTGAAGGGTTTAGTGATGCTGCGGTGGCACAAATGCAGCATTACTGTTGGCCTGGTAATGTCAGGGAGTTGGAAAATGTTATTGAGCGTGCGGTTGTGCTATGTGATGGGCAGAGTATAGAAACGCTACCTTCCTTGGCAGCGGTGTCTGTAGGAAATACTTCTGAAGATTTGCTGAGCCAATGGTTAAAAGCATTACCCGAGAGTGGAATAAAGGGTGAAAAAGAAGTGGCATTGTTTGAAGAAAAGCTGCTAATGACGGCTTTAGAGCGCCATGATTATATTAAAACGCGCGCGGGACGTTGGCTAGGTTTTGGGGATCGAGCTAAAGATAAAATGCGCTATTTGTGCGATAAATATGATGTGGCGTTCAAAGAAGAATGATGCGTTTGTGGGCTCTTTTATTGTTCACTATGCTGGTAACGCCAGTCATGGCAGCCGGAGAGCATCAAGAAAATTATTTATACTTCCGTGAGTTGAAGATTGCGCCATATCAGCATTTACGTGAATTCTTTGATATACCCAACCGTGCAGGAATTTATAAGGTTACATTATTCTCTGACTCACTAGGGCCATTAACATTTGCTGTTTTACGCGTGTTAAAAGAAGATGATGTTGAAACACTGGTGCGACAGAAGAGGAGTTATCATATCAATGATCATGAGTTTCAGGTTAAATTTAAAAACCTGCAAGACAAAGATGACTTGCTTGTTGAAATAACCAATTCTAACCCTTTATGGACAGCGAATGTTTCGGTGATTGTGGTGGAAGTAACAGAGCCTTAACCCCAAGTCCGGACATCTACCCTTGAATAAGGGTCTTTCATGACCCTATAGAATAAGGCAGAGAGGTAAGATGCTATGGATATCAACCGTATGACACAAAAGGTGCGTGAAGCACTGGCATCGGCGCAAACACTCGCCGCGCGTTTGGGGCATCAGGAAGTTGATGGAGAGCACCTGCTGGTAGAGTTACTGGCTCAGAAATATGGCTTGGCTTCACGTTTAATGGAAAAGCTGGATGTGTCGGCTGATCTTTTGAATGCTAAATTACAACAGGGTCTAGCCAAGCGTGTTAAAGTATCAGGTGGGGCATCAGAAGCAGATAAAGTATATATCACTCAGCGCTTGCAACAGTTGTTTGCAAAGTCCGAAGACGAAATGCGTGGGCTTAGCGATGAATATATATCGGTTGAGCATATTTTATTGGTATTGATTTCAGAGGCAGATCAAACCGATGCGGGTAAAATATTTAAAGAATTAACAGTCACACGTGAGCGCTTTATGAAAGTGTTGGAAGCAGTGCGTGGGCAGCAAAGGGTTACAACAGAGGATCCAGAAGCAAGCTATGAAGCATTATCCAAATATGGTTCAGATTTGGTCGAGATGGCGCGATCTGGCAAGCTTGACCCTGTCATAGGACGCGATGCAGAAATTCGCGGCGTCATTCGTATTTTATCACGTAAAACCAAAAACAACCCTGTGTTGATTGGTGAGCCAGGGGTGGGAAAAACTGCCATTGCCGAAGGTTTGGCACAGCGGATTTTGTCGGGCGATGTGCCTGAAGGGTTGAAACAGCGCACTATTTTCTCATTGGATATGACCTCCTTGATGGCGGGAGCTAAATACCGTGGTGAATTTGAAGAACGGCTCAAAGCAGTGTTAAAAGAAATTAAAGAGGCCGAAGGTCGAATTATCTTATTTATTGATGAGTTGCATACGATTGTTGGCGCGGGCAAAACTGAAGGCTCGTCCGATGCTGGTAATATGCTCAAACCCATGTTGGCACGCGGTGAATTACATTGTATTGGCGCAACCACGCTTAATGAATATCGCTTATATATTGAAAAGGATGCGGCTTTGGAACGGCGCTTTCAGCCTGTTGTGGTCGATGCGCCGAATGTGGAAGACAGCATCTCTATTCTTCGTGGCTTAAAAGAGCGCTTTGAATTGCATCATGGCGTGCGCATTCAAGATGCCGCAATTGTGGCAGCGGCAACGTTGTCGGATCGTTATATTTCTGATCGTTTTTTGCCTGATAAAGCGATTGATTTATTGGATGAAGCATGTGCTTCAATTCGTACAGAGATTGATTCAGTGCCAGCTGAGTTGGATGAAGTAGCGCGTAAAACGATGCGTTTTGAAATTGAAGAAACCGCTTTGAAAAAAGAGAAGGACAAGGCAAGTAAGGAGCGGTTAAAAGTATTGCAGCATGAGCTGGCTGATTTGAAAGAGCAGCGTGATAGCATGCAAGCTCAATGGGATGCGGAAAAGAAAACCTTAGGGCAAGAGCAATCTTTGCGTGAACGTATTGAGCAGGTTCGACTGGATATTGAAGCAGCAGAGCGTGCGTATGATTTGAATAAAGTTGCCGAACTTAGGCATGGTACATTGCCAGCCTTAGAAAAAGAATTAGCAGAAGCCGAAAGTATTGAGCATTCTGATAGAGGCATGTTGCAAGAAGAAGTGACTGAAGAAGAAATTGCGCAAGTAGTGGCGCGTTGGACGGGTATTCCAGTTACTAGGCTAATGGAAGGCGAGCGTGAAAAATTATTGCGCTTAGGCGATGCTTTGCATGCAAGGGTGATTGGGCAAGATGAAGCCGTGCAATCGGTTGCGGATGCAGTATTGCGGGCAAGGGCTGGCATTAAAGACCCTAATCGCCCCATTGGCTCTTTTATCTTTTTAGGCCCAACAGGTGTTGGTAAAACAGAATTGGCTCGTACCTTGGCAAATCAACTATTCGATTCGGAAGATGCGCTGGTGCGTATTGATATGTCCGAATACATGGAAAAACATTCGGTTTCTCGCTTGGTTGGCGCACCTCCAGGTTATGTTGGGTTTGAAGAAGGTGGGCAGTTGACCGAGGCTGTGCGTCGTAAGCCTTATTGCGTGTTGCTATTTGATGAAATAGAGAAAGCGCATCCCGATGTATTTAATATATTATTACAATTACTGGATGATGGGCGTTTAACCGATAGTCAAGGGCGTACGGTGAGCTTTAAAGAAACTGTGGTGATGATGACCAGCAACATGGGCAGTGATGCTTTGCTAGCGAGTGTTTCTGAATTTGGAGAAATTACGGAAGACTGTCGTGAACAGGTGATGACTGGGTTGCGTACGAATTTTCGACCGGAGTTTTTAAATCGAGTAGATGATATTGTGCTGTTTAGACCTCTTTCTTTGCAAGAGGTGGAAAAAATTGCATTATTATTTATACAGCAGTTGCAGGAGCGTTTAGCCAGTCAACAGGTTGATTTGCAGTTGAGTGGCGATGCCATGAAGTATGTGGCACAAGAAGGTTATGATCCTGTCTATGGCGCTAGGCCAATGAAACGTTTTATCCAGCAAGCATTGGAAACGCCTTTGGCACGTTTGTTGGTATCTGGGGAAGCAAGTGCTGGCTCTATCGTCAATGTTGCTTGTGGTGGCCAAGCTTTGGAACTATCCGTGAAGAGGAATAGGGAGGATTGACTACTCCCTAAGGGGGATAATCTTCATCTACCTGGAGTGCATGGGAGCAGTATAGTTGCACCACTGGCGGAATTGCGGTAGCAAGTCGCTTCTAATTCTCGAGGAGGAGTTCTTATGAAAAAAACATTGATGATTGCAGCAGCAGCTGCGTTTATGATGAGTGGTGTTGTTGCAACTGAAGCTGTTGCTGGCGGCTTAACAGGTAAATGTAAAGCGTGCCATAAAGTGGATAAAAATGCGACAGGCCCATCTTTCAAAAATATCCAAGCGGCCTATGGCGATGCAGTGACATTAGCGAAAGTGCTTGAAGCTGGCTTTGCAACTGCAGATAGACATATTGCAGGTGATGAAAATAATGCAAATTATAAGAAATATCACAAAAAAGCTAAGATGATGACTGCACAGTACAACAAAATTATTAAGAAAAAAGTGGAAGCTGGTAAGTTTACTTACCAAGCATTGGCTGACGAAATTTTCACAAAATAAACTGAGTGATCAGAAAAGGCGACCCTTGGGTCGCCTTTTTTATTCGAGGTTAATTTGAAATATTAGTGCTTATAGGAGGGGTAATATGAAAAGAATATTGATGATTGTAGCAGCAGTTGCATTTTTGATGAGTGGTTTAGCGGTAACTGAAGCCGTAGCTAGCCCAGAAGGCAAGTGTAAAACTTGCCATAACTTTACTAGTCAGCACAAAGTGGGGCCTGGCCTTGCGGGTGTGGTTGGCCGTGAAGCCGGAAAATCTGGCTATAAGAAGCATTCTAAGGCATTGAAAGAAGCGAACTGGGTTTGGACTGAAGAGAATCTTCGCAAGTGGATTTGTAACTCTAAGGAAGCAGTAAAAGAATTAAGTGGTAACCCAAAAGCTAAAACTAAAATGCCTCCGCAGAAGATGTGTGGTGCAAAAGGCGATGCAGTTATCGCTTTTTTGAAAACAATCTAATTAGGTTGTTCGTTTAATTGATTTTTTAAAGGCGACCCTAGGGTCGCCTTTTTTATTGCGGTAATGATTTTAACTGACGAGTTGGCATGCAAAATATAGCATCGCGGCATGGCTATTTTGAATCGTCGTGCACGACATGAATATCATATTTTAGATACCTTCGAAGTTGGTATGGTTCTGACTGGTCCTGAAGTGAAATCAATTCGTTCAGGGCTGGCGAACTTGGCTGAAGCACACTGCCTTATTCGAGCCGATAAGTTATTATTGATTGGTTGTCACGTTAGTCCCTATAAACCAGCAGCAATGAATAACCCGCATGATCCAGCGCGTTCTCGCCAGTTATTGATGCATAAAAAAGAGCAAATGAAGCTGGTTGGGAAATTGAAAGAAAAAGGTCTGACCTTGGTTCCCTTAAAAATGTACTTTAATGAACGTGGTTTTGCCAAGCTTCAAGTGGGCTTGGCACGTGGTAAAAAAGATCATGACAAACGCCAAGATAAGAAAGAGAAAGACATTAAACGTGATTTGCAGCGTCAGTATAAGATGTAATGAGTGACTCTTGGCAAGTAGGTGTTTCATCACTGCTGCTTCAATGCCGCAGTGGCTTTCTTGCCACAGCAGGGGAACATGGTCCTGAAACATCCATGGCACCTTTTGCTATGTATCAAGGCAACATCATTTTACACTTATCCACACTGGCGCGACACACAAAAAATATAAACAATGATAATCATGTAGGTTTTATGGCTTGCACGCCTGAAAATGAAGGCGAATCACCACTTGCTTTGCCACGCTTAAGCTTTCAAGGGGTGATAAGCCCTGTGCCAGACATGTCTTTTGAAGATGCAAAGCATGCATACTTGGAGTGCATTCCTGATGCTGAATCTCTTTTCTCGTTTGCGGATTTCACACTCTTCTATATAGCTCCTTTACATATTCAATGGGTAGGAGGCTTTGGCTCTGCGAGAAAAATATCAGTGAAAAGCTGGCATAAATCCTTAAGTGATAAGGTTGATTGAATGAGTGTTATTCATGCTTTTCACGCACACATTTATTATGATGAGTCTACTTATAAGCAGGCATCAGGATTGTGCGATGAGGCAGGAAGCCGCTTTGATATATTCGTTGGGCGAAAACACAAACAACCCATTGGGCCGCATCCGAAGTGGAGTTGTCAATTAGCATTTAAGCCCGAAGTATTTGGTGAACTTATCCCTTGGTTGGCACTTCATCGTGAGGAGTTAACGGTGTTTATTCATCCTGAAACGGGTAATAATTTAAAGGATCATACGAAACATGCCATGTGGATGGGCAGGGTTGAGCCTTTGAAATTAGATATATTTAAATCGGAGAAATAATCATGAAAAAACTACTTTTTGTTCTATTTATGCCATTGCTGTTGGCTGCTTGTGAACAAGCAAAAGAAGCCGGTGATGAAACAGCGCGTGAACTTACAGGTAGCAATATGATTAAGCAGGGTGATGCCATGAAAGCGAAAATAAAAGGCATTGAGGCGCAACAGAAGCAGCATTTTGAACAGTTGGATGAATAGATTTTTTTACTGTATAAGCATAAAAAAAGAGACTCTTTTTTGGGGAACTCCTTGAAATTTAGCAGTCAAACAGCCGTAGTCTTTTGATTGACCCAAGGGATTATAGGCGAAGTTTCTCGCCAACCTGCTCAATTGGATTGTTAGCGTAGGAAAATAACGCAGTGACCTTGGATTCTTTTTGGCTTGCTACGTCCAGACTCGGTTTTGTTTTATTATGGGTATCTAATTTCTTGTTATGTGATTTAAGCTGGCTAGTCAGTTTTATGGATAAGTGCTTTCATGACATCTTTCCAGTTTTTTTCAGCTTCTTTGCCAACTTGGTTGAAAACCTCTCTGAATTGTTCCCTTTGAAGGCCAGAAAGTTGAACCTCTAAAGCGCTTCCTTTAGTTGTGAGCGATAACCGTTTGATTCTGCGGTCTGCCAAATCTGGTTCAGCAAGCACATATGCTTCTTCAAGTAATTTACGCATCGGCCGATGAATATACTGCTTGGTGACATCTAGCTTGGTTAGTAATTCTTTGACGCTTAATTGTGGGTTTCTTGCTATAAAATATAAAATTCTATGATGTACGCGCGACAAATTCAAAGTTGCTAAGTGTTGGTCGGGCTTGGCGATGATTGCTTTGAAGCCGAAGTACATTGCCTCAAGTGCTTGGTTTAATCGTTCGTCATGTATCTCTTGGGGGATTGCATTTAGGTCATCCATATTGACATATTAACCAGATTGCCAATACTTCGCAATAGGTCATTGTAGTTGACCTATTTCGAAGTATTGGAGAAAACATGAAAAATAAAGGCGTTTGTTGGATTGATGGTGAAGTAAAACCTGCTTCAGAAGCAATGGTTTCGGTCTATGATCATGGACTTTTATATGGTGACGGTATTTTTGAGGGCATACGTTTTTATAATAAGAGAGCATTTCGGTTGGATGAACACCTCAATCGTTTGTATGACTCTTCATGTGTTTTGGGGATTACACTTCCCATGAGCTTGGAAGATATAAGCTTGGCAATTAAAGTAACTATCCATGCATATCAAAGCTGTGATGGTTACATCCGCCTAGTCATTACACGTGGTGTTGGTTCTTTAGGAATTAACCCTGTTTCATGCCGAAAGCCAACGATGTTTATTATCGCCGATGAACTTCAAATGATCGATGAAGATAAGCGCAAAGAAGGTGTGAAATTAATTGTATCTTCTACGCGAAGGCTTGCCGCTGATGGGTTGGATCCAAGGGTGAAAAGCCTAAACTACCTCAATCATATTATGGCGAAGATGGAAGCAAATCATGCAGACGCTGATGAAGCGTTATTGCTTAATGCACAGGGTAATATTGCTGAAGGTACGGCAGACAATGTATTCATCGTGAAGAAGGATGTTTTGTGTACACCACCTGTTACGGAAGGAGCTTTAGAAGGGATAACGAGAAATATTGTACTTGGATTAGCAGGTGAGCTAAACATCAAGGTGCAGGTTAAAGTGATGTCCACCTTTGATGTGTATACCGCAGATGAATGTTTTCTCACTGGAACTGCAGCTGAACTTATTTGTGTAGCAAGCGTAGATGGAAGGTGTATTGGAGAAACCAATGGTCGTTACTTTAATATGCTTAATGCAGCTTATAGAAATATTATTGCCAGCGAATGTTGTTGAGTGACACTCAGCTGAGAAAACAAAGGCTCCCACTATTGCTAGGGGAGCCTTTGTTGTTACAGGTTGATAAATCTTAGTTTTTAGATTGATCCACGATTTTATTAATCCAAGGCATCATAGCGCGAAGTTTTTCACCTGTGACTTCGATGGGATGTGCCGCATTGTTACGACGTGCAGCAGTCATGGAAGCGTAGTTTGTTTGACCTTCAAGGATAAATTGTTTTGCATATTCACCAGATTGGATGTTTGCCAAGCACTCTTTCATTGCTTTGCGAGACTCGTCGTTAATTACTTTAGGGCCAGTAACATACTCACCATATTCAGCGTTGTTAGAGATTGAGTAGTTCATGTTGGCGATGCCGCCTTCATACATCAAATCAACAATCAATTTCAATTCGTGCAAGCATTCGAAGTATGCCATTTCAGGTGCATAACCAGCTTCAGTCAACGTTTCAAAACCAGCTTTAACCAATTCAACTGCGCCACCACAAAGAACAGCTTGCTCACCGAACAAATCAGTTTCGGTTTCATCTTGGAAAGTTGTTTCGATAATACCAGTACGACCGCCACCGATAGCGGATGCGTAAGACAAGCAAATTGCTTTAGCATCGCCAGTTGCATCTTGATGGATTGCGATCAAGTCAGGAATACCGCCACCACGAACGAATTCAGAGCGAACAGTGTGACCAGGAGCTTTAGGCGCAATCATAACTACGTTCAAGTCAGCGCGAGGTGTAACTTGGTTGTAGTGGATAGCGAAACCATGAGCAAATGCCAAAGTAGCGCCTTGCTTGATGTTTGGTTCGATTTCTTCTTTGTACAATACAGATTGGAACTCATCAGGTGTAAGGATCATTACAACATCAGAAGCGGCAACGGCATCAGCAACATTGCTTACTTTTAAGCCGTGTGCTTCAGCTTTTGCAACGGATGAAGAACCAGCGCGAAGGCCAACTACAACGTCAACACCTGAATCATTTAGGTTGGTTGCGTGTGCGTGCCCTTGTGAACCGTAGCCAATAATAGCAACTTTTTTACTTTTGATGATCGAAAGATCAGCATCTTTATCATAATAGACGTCTAAAGCCATGATGATGTCTCCTTAGTGCAGGGTTCACCTGCCCATATATTTACAAATTAACTGTTTAAAAACACAAAAATGATGGCGCAGGATAACGCTTATATACTTTTTTGCACCTTCCTTATCAATTGTGTCGTATATTTAATGATGAACGGTCAATAAGTGGTTATAGTCCGCCTCCATATTTTGTTTAAATTGTCAGGAGTAACGCATGTCTGATAAACCGTGGGGTGGCCGTTTTGATGCCCCGACCAACGCCTTTGTAGAAGCCTTTAATGCCTCCACGCATGTAGATGCGCGTATGTATGCTGAAGATATTGCAGGCTCGCGTGCGCATGCGAAAATGTTGGCTCAACAAAAAGTTCTGTCCGCTGAAGATCTAGAGGCGATTTTAAAAGGCTTGGATGAAGTTGAAGCTGAAATTGATGCCGGAACATTCGAATTCACCATTGCATTGGAAGATGTACATATGAATATTGAAAAGCGTCTCACAGATAAAATTGGAGATGCTGGGAAGCGTTTGCATACGGCGCGCTCACGCAATGATCAGGTAGCAACAGATACACGTTTGTATTTACGCAAACGAACGAATGAATTGCTGGCGCGTATTCGTACACTACAAGTTGTCTTGATAACACTGGCGGAGGAGCATGCTGATACCATTATGCCAGGGTTTACGCATTTGCAGACGGCACAGCCAGTGACGCTTGGTCACCATTTATTGGCGTATGTGGAAATGTTTGAGCGTGATGCGGCGCGTTTTATTGATGGGCGTAATCGCATGAACCAGTGTCCTTTGGGTTCGGCTGCATTGGCAGGCACGACATTTGAAATAGACCGTGCGTTTACTGCGAATGAGCTAGGCTTTACTGAGCCGACAGCTAATTCGCTTGATTCGGTTTCGGATCGTGATTTTATTATGGAGTTGTTGGCGAGCGCCTCTATCTGTTCGATACATTTATCACGTTTTTCTGAAGAGCTTATTCTTTGGATGAGTGCGCAATTCTCTTTTATTGAGTTGCCAGATGCCTTTTGTACGGGTTCATCGATTATGCCGCAGAAGAAGAACCCAGATATGCCGGAACTGGTACGTGGTAAGGCAGGGCGTATTATTGGTGGCTTGATGTCGATTCTGACAACAATGAAATCACTGCCTTTGGCATACAATAAAGACATGCAGGAAGACAAAGAAGCGATTTTTGATGCCTATGATAACCTGGAAGGATGTTTACGTGTGTTTGGTGATATGTTGCCAGGCATGACGGTGCATAAAGAAGTGATGCATAAAGCGGCATCATCGGGCTTTGCAACTGCGACAGATTTGGCAGATGCTTTGGTGCGAGCAGAGGTGCCGTTTCGAGATGCACATGAAATAGTTGGAAAATCTGTTGCTTATTGCATTCGTGAAAATTTTGAGCTGCATCAAATGCCAGCCGAAATTTGCACACAAATTGATGCCCGCTTGAGTGTGGATATGGTGCAAGCCTTGTCCGTGGAAACATGTGTAGCGGCGCGTGACCATGTGGGTGGAACTGCGCCGAATCAAGTACGTTTACAGTGTGAGTCTTGGAAAAATAAACTGAATGAAATATTGGAGCCTGAACATGCGTAAACTTTTATTGCTGTCTTTAACGATTTTGCTTGTATCGGGCTGTGGCCGTAAAGAACCACCGCAAGCCATTGTGGAGGCAGGCCCTCCAGACATTGCATCCATTAAGGTGGTAGACGCGGATCCGAGTAAACAGCTGCAAATTCAGTTGGCTGGTGGTGCTGGCGGTGTGGGGTATCAAATGGATCGAGCTGAAATGGATCCGTATTGTAAGTGCCCTTCGACATGGCTTCGCTATTATGAGGAGTACCCGCTACCAAGAAATAATACGAAGGAATTGCATAAAATGATACGTTTGGAAGTAGGTGGGAGTGATTTTGTCTATCGTTTACGCGCGATTGATGCAGCGGGACGTTTGGGCTCTTGGCATACGTTAACATTGCAAAATAACGCGAAGGAATGATGAATAAACTCACACAAGGTCGACTGAACAAGTTAGGAGCTTATCCCTTTGAACGGCTTAAGAAGCTTCTTTCTTCATCCAAATGCAACCCAGACTTGGCTCATATTGATGCAGGTGCAGGTGAACCACGTTTACCCTTACCTGAGTTTGTGCAAGGCACATTAAATGCCAATATTTTAGGCTTTTCAAAATACCCTGCGACACGTGGGAATATGCCATTGCCACAGGCGATAGCAGACTGGTTGAAGCAGCGTTATGGTCTAAATGGTATTGATCCTTCAACGCAGGTTTTAACTGCCAATGGCACACGTGAGGCATTATTTGCTATTGCTCATGCACTGGTAAACCCCGATGCTGATAAAAAGCCTTATGTTATGATGCCAAATCCCATGTATCAGATTTATTATGGGGCGGCTGTGACAGCGGGCGCAGAACCGTATTTGTTACCATGCGTGAAAGAGCATGGTTTTGCACCAGTTTTGGATGAAATTACTAATGAAATGTGGAAGAATACTGCTTTTGTCTATGTTTGCTCACCATCAAACCCAACGGGTTGGATTGCTAGCTCTGATTATTATGCACAGTTACTTGAATTGGCTGATAAATATGATTTTTATATTATAGCCGATGAATGTTACTCCGAAATTTATTGGCAAGACAAGCCGCTTGGTTTGCTTGAAGTCGCTCAGGGTTTAGGGCGTGAAGACTATGCGCGCTGCTTGGTGATGAATTCATTATCCAAACGTTCGGCTTTGCCTGGGTTGCGTTCAGGATTGATTGCTGGTGATGCCTCTTTGATTGCACGTTTCTCGAAATTACGCAGTTATACGGGTCCAGCAACGCCGCTTCCCTTACAACATGTTGCTGCTGCTGCATGGTCGGATGAAAACCATGTGATGCAACATTTACAGGTGTACCGTGATAGTTTAAACGCATTTTTTGACGTATGGGGGCAGGGAGATATTCCTGCGGGCAGCTTTTTTGTCTGGCTGGCTGTTGAAAATGATGAAACATTTGCAGTTGCCGCGTATGAGCAACAGGCAATCACTTTACTGCCTGGCACCTACTTGGGGGCGGAAGATGATAATGGTCATAATGCTGGTTCTGGTTTTGTGCGTCTAGCACTGGTTGATGGTGTAGAAAAAGCGGCTGAATTGGCAGCGCGCTTGAAAGAGGTCAGAGTATAATCATGCAAGTTCCTATACAGGTAGAAAGTGAAATTCGTAGCTTGGCAGCTATGGGTAAGACATTAAATTGCTATATTTACGATACCAAACCGATGGCTGAGAAGGTTGCATCGTTATCAGCGATGATGCCGGCTGGTGTTGAAATATTTTATGCTATGAAAGCAAACCCGCATGCAACATTTTTGCAAACAGCATACGATTCAGGTGTTGAAGGCGTTGAGATTGCTAGTTTAGGTGAAGCGAAAAAGGCTGTCGAAGCTGGCTTCTCAGCAGATCGATTGATTTATACGGGGCCTGGAAAATCGCCTGAAGAACTACGTTGGTGCGTAGAACAAGGTATTCGCACGGTGCATATTGAATCCCTTACTGAGGCATACCGCTTGCATCATATCTGCCTTGAATATGGTAAGAAACAAGATGTATTGCTGCGTATTAATGCTGATTTTGATATTCATGAAGCGCAAACAACATTTTCGGGTGGCTCCAAGAAATTTGGTGTGGATGAAGAGAAACTGGATGAGGTTTTACCGCAGATTCTTGATTTGGAGCATTTAAAATTTCGTGGTTTGCATGTCTATGCGGCATCAGGCGTTCTCAATGTGGATGATTTACTAAAAAATTGCGAGTTAGTTTTTAAACTAACTAAAAAAATTGAAGATAACTATGCCAATGTGACATGCGACATCATTGATTTTGGTGGTGGTTTTGGGGTGGATTATTTGGAGGAAGGGCGCGATTTTGATCCGCAGGCATGGGCAAAAGGCTTGCGAGAGATGATTGCTGAATATGGCTTTGATGGCCGTCACTTTGTGTTGGAATTGGGCCGCTATCTGGCAGCTGACTCAGGGTTCTTCTGCACGGAAATTTTAGACATTAAAGAGTCTCGCGGTAAAAAGCAGGTGATTTGTGCGGGTGGCATCAATCATTTCCGGCGCCCTGCTGCATTGGGCATTAATCACCCTATGTCGATTGTTTGGATGGATAAAGCAAGGTTGCATACCTACCAAGAAAAAGTGCGCATTGAAAAAGTCTATTTTGGAGGCCCGCTTTGTACGGGTGCGGATAAACTTGCCAATGATATTTTTATTGAAGCGGCAGATATTGGAGATATTGCTGTATTTGGTTTGGCTGGAGCATATGGTTTAACCATGTCCAACCAAGAGTTTTTAAGTCATGCAAGACCTGATGAGATTGTGTTAAACAGCTAGAACGGCTGTTTGCGACCTTTCATGTTTTTTGAGGGGAATTAAAGCCTTCTCGAATATGGTCGATGGCAACGGACATAACATCATGCCAGTCACTTAGTAAGGCATCGTTTGCATGGGGGTCGCATAGCGCAACCGTTGCAAGCAGGCATTCAAGCCATGTGTCGTAGAGTTCAGGTGCAATGTTGAGACTATGTTGCGCATGGGTTTCTCGGACACTATCAAGACATTTTTTAGCAACATGTTGATTTTCATCGACGAACAAAAACGACATTACAATGGCATGGGAGAGCAATGAGGCTTGTGCCTCCATATCCATGCCTTTAAATTTCTTGCGAATTTCTGGATCGGCATCCATCAGGCGCATATAAAACCCCGAGACAAGTGTTTGGCTTCCTGCTCGAATATAACTTTGGTGAACGCGTTTTGCTTTTTTTTGTATCAACATAGGTATAAGTAAATTTAAAGGATGGGGAGAGGAAGTCAAATATAAATGCTTTTTTTGCGGAGCCTACCTAAGAGCATCCGTTTAAACTTCATCACCACGGTACTGTAATGCTTCTGCAATATGTAGGCTTGAAATGGCATCCTCTTGTGCCAAATCCGCGATGGTACGAGCTACTTTAAGAATGCGGTGGTATGAGCGAGCGGAAAGTGCAAAGCGGGTCATGGCGGTATCCAATAATTTGGCTCCCGCTTGATCTGGCTGAGCAAAGTTCTCTAGCGCGGTAGTCTGTAAGCGTGCATTGACAATCCCTTCACCTTGTCGCTTATACTGAATTTGCCGTGCGTCTTGTACGCGTTGAGCAACAACACTTGATGACTCGCCTGCCTGCATACCCATCAAAGCCTCTTTTTCTACGGGAGGTAGATGAATGCATAAATCAAAGCGGTCCAACAGTGGGCCAGAAATACGATCTTTATAGCGCCTAACTTGCGCATCATTACAGCGACAAGGATGTGTTGGATGCCCCAAATAACCGCATGGGCAAGGGTTCATGGCAGCTAATAATTGAAACTTTGCAGGAAAGGATAAGGTATCCGCAGCGCGGGCGATGCAAACCTCACCATTTTCCAAGGGTTGGCGCAATACTTCCAAGACTTGTCGTTTGTATTCGGGTAATTCATCAAGGAATAATACACCGCAGTGAGATTTAGAGACTTCCCCAGGTTTCGGAGTGCTTCCACCACCGATCAGAGCAACATCAGAAGCTGAATGATGAGGGGCGCGGAAAGGTGGTGTTGAAGATGTTGGTGAGCGGCCAATCTCGCCTGCAATACTATAAATGTGTGCTACTTGTAATCGCTCCGACATGATCAATGGAGGAAGAATGCTTGGTAAGCGCGAAGCCAGCATGCTTTTACCAACACCGGGTGGGCCACTCATGAGTATATGATGGCTACCGGCGGCAGCAATTTCTAATGCGCGTCTTGCTTGGTGTTGACCTCGAATATCAGCCATATCAGGTAATGAATTATTTTTTTCATTCGTTGGTGTTATATCGGCTATGTAAGGGGTTAGTTGTGTTTGTCCTGATAGATGCTCGGCAACTTGTAATAATGATGTTGCGGCAAGTATGTGAATGCCTTCAACAATGGAAGCTTCCTCTGCATTACCTTGTGGGACGATGATTGTCTTAAAACCTTGTTGGTGGGCAAAGATTGTTAATGGTAATACGCCAGAAATTGTGTTTAATCGTCCATCTAAGGCCAGCTCTCCCAGCATGAATGGCGGTTTTTGCATGTTTGGAATTTGCCCTGATGCCCATAATAATCCAATGGCAACGGGCAAATCGAAATGGGAGCCATCCTTACGCCTATCTGCAGGCGCTAAATTTACTGTAATATGGCTTAAAGGGAATTCATAGTGTGAATTAAGTAAGGCTGAGCGTACACGGTCACGTGCCTCTCGAACTGACGCATCGGGCAACCCCACCATATTCCAACATGGCAAGCCACGGGATAAATCAACCTCGACATCCACAGCTTCTGCATCCAAACCGCGCAATGATGCTGAAGCGAGCCTTGCCAACATAAGTTATGCGTCTGCTTCCAAAGTTTTAATGCGCTCTTCCAAGCCTTTAATGCGCTCATTTAAGCCTTGCATATCGTTTTGAGATTTTTTCAGCATGGCTTCTTGTAGCTGCATACGCTCATCGGTTACGACATCCAGCTGTTGCAAGGCATTTTCTACAACCGAGCGAACTTGCGATTCAGCTTCTTGCTTTGCACCACCCAATAGCCGTAGTCCGCTAGCGATTTTTTCTGAGATATCGTCCAATACTTGATTCGATGCCATATATAGCCCCTTATTCTTCTTACTTATTCATTTGCCCTTTTAAAAAGGCTTTTTTACCAGATGGCATTTTAATTCTTAGCCAGCCATCTGTACCTGACGGTGATACATTGAGTTTTGTCTTTGGGATAAACCAGCCGACTTTGGGTGAGGAAGCGTGCGGCTTGACGCGGATATAATGATACCTCTTAAAATTAAAACGCTCATAATTTTTTACGCCCAGTGCAGCTGTTTGAATGCCTTCAAAAATAGCACTTTCCACAGATTTTTGTCTACCCATACCCTTGTAAACTCGGGCTGAAACCGTTGTTAAACGTGTCGTTTCTAACACCAATGTCATGCTTCCTGAGAGCTTGTTATTGGCAAATTCTATGATGTAGCCATCATCCACAGGCTCAATCAAGGTGGCATTTAAATCCATGCTATCCAACGTTTTTTGAACTGCGACAAGAATTTTTCGCATTGAAAAGGGCAAACTTTTTTTCTCAAATGAGAAGACGTATACAGCACCATCCACTGCCGCACCACCCACCGCCGCAATCAGAGTGCAGCTAGATAAGAGACTCAATGTAATACATAAAAGAACTATTTTCCCCATCGTTTAGCCTCCGTATTATCTACATGTAAATGATCTAAAACACGCGATACCATGAAATCAATGAGCTCAGAAATACTTTCAGGGCGGTGATAGAACCCTGGCATAGCTGGTATTAAATCAACACCCAAACGGGATAATTTTAACATATGTTCTAAGTGAATGGCGGATAATGGTGTTTCTCTCGGCATCAGAATCAATTGTTTACGCTCTTTGATCATGACATCTGCGGCACGTTCAATCAATTGGTCTGACATACCAGTGGCGATGCCTGCGAGCGTGCCCATGGAGCATGGGATTACAACCATCTGTTGAATATTACTGGAACCAGATGCCGCAGGTGAAAACCAGTCATATTTATCATAACAACGAATGTTGTCAGGCTTGCAGTCTAGGTGCTGGGCTAATATGGCCCCAGTTTCACTGGCAGATTCAGGCAATAGTAGGTCACATTCTTGTTTTAAGACAATGCGTGCAGCATCTGACAGTAATACATGTAAGTATATATCAGCATCCAGCAGCTTTTGTATGAGCCGTAGGCCATAGGCGGCGCCTGATGCCCCAGTCATGGCAACAATGATTTGTTTTTGTTTGATCGTGTTACCCATTACATGCTAAAGCTTTCGCCCAGATACAAACGCCGCGCATCAGGGTGGTCAATAATCTCATCAGCAGTACCTTGTACTAGAATCTCGCCAGCACTCATCAAATAGGCACGGTCACAAATGGATAGTGTGTCACGCACATTATGGTCGGTAATCAAAATGCCGATGCCTTTGTCGCGTAGCTCAGCAATAATGCTTTGAATATCTTCAACGGCAATAGGGTCCACACCAGCAAAAGGTTCATCGAGCAATAGAAAACGAGGTTTGGTAACCAGGGCACGGGCAATTTCTGTACGGCGGCGCTGACCACCAGAAAGCGTATAGGCTTTTTGATGTTGCACGCCTTCAATACCCAAATCGACCAGCAGACCTTCCAGCTCTTCTTCAACTTGGATGCGAGGAAGGTTTAATGTCTCAAAAATAGCCAATAGATTTTCGCGGACTGTTAATTTTCGGAAAATACTGGCCTCTTGGGGTAAGTAGCCAATACCACGTCGAGCACGCAAATGCATAGGTAATGAAGTAATATCTTCATTGTTGACGGTTACATGACCTTCATCAGCGGGCACAAGTCCGCACACCATGTAAAAGCTGGTTGTCTTCCCTGCACCGTTGGGTCCAAGAACGCCAATACATTCACCTGAGTAAACATCCAGACTTACCGAATGAACCACAGTTTTTCCACCATAACGCTTACATAAGCTATTTGCCGAAAGATGGTGAATACTTTGGGTCATGGTTTTTTAGCCGGCATGCCATCGGACTCGATACTCATGCGTACGCGCTCACCCTTGCCCTGCATGACTTCCGTGTGTTCTGTTTTTATATTGTGAATGATTTTCTCGCCACGAATAACACCATCGCTATCTTCTACGCTAGCCTTGCCAATGAGCGTTAAAATATCGGTTTTTTTATTGTAGATAGCCTGCTTGGATGCACCGCGTTTTTGCCCTTGCTGCATGCGTACTCGCCCAAATGCTTCAGCACGTTGTAATTCATTGTTTTGGTAATAAGCCAGTAAACGGTCGCAGCGCAAATCAAAGTCCCCACGAACCAAATGTACGCCGCCTTTGAACTCTGCTTGGCTACGTAAGTGATCTACCGTCATTTGCTCGGACTCAATGGTTACAGAATTCTCAGCAGCCCATGCGATATTTGCCATCAAGCATAGCCATAAGATTAGTAAAAATTTCATTGCAAACCTCCTAGGCGTTCTGGATGTGAATCTTTTACCCACACATCATGTGCAACATGCAACATTTGGGTTTTTCGATCTGCTTTTAAACCGGAGCCTTTGAATGTTGTATATTGGCCTGTGGCAGTAAAAGCATCAGGTACAATAACTTCATCTCTCGTACTGTCAAAATACAATGCACTCGTAAGCAATACCCAGTCACGGTATGTTACACTGACATTACCTTTAAAGTGAATATTACGTTTGAGAGGTTCAAACCATGCTTGATCGCCATGCACTGTGATCATTTCATTGGTTTCTGTGAATAATTCTAGAATAGGGGTGGCGAGTAACATGGTATTTTCATGTTGTTTGGCAGATTCGGCTTTTAGACGCCAAATAATGCGTTCACCTTTACGCTCAACAATTAACGGTTTTTCTACACGCGTTGATGCTGCTTCGCCTGTGTCAGCTGTCTCTTTGGGCAGTGCCGCAGTATGGTCATGCGACCACATCAATCCCGCAGCAATAAAAACACTGCCCGCAGAGAGCATTAAACAGCTCCACTTTAGATAACGCCAGTGCCGTGCTTGCATCGACTGATTACCAACCGCTCTCTTGTGGCGATACGCCATATGCCGAACCCATCACGTCATCCCAAGCATCGTTGGCAAGAATGAGTGCTTCACAAGCTTGGCGCACCGCGCCATTGCCACCAGCATAGGCAGATATCCAATTCACTTTTGATCGAACCCCTTGATGAGCATCGATAGGAGCCATGCTTAAGCGACATACAGCCATGGCAGGCAAGTCAATGACATCATCACCCATATAGGCACAGTCAGATGCTTGAATGCCAGCTTTTTCACATAAGACAGCAATGCCGTCGGCCTTTCTCAAGCTGCCTTGAATGAGGTGCTTGATACCCAGCTCTTGAGCTCGATGCTCAACAACTTTGGATGTACGTCCTGTTAAAATAGCGACTTCAATACCCATGCGTTGCAATAACTTGATGCCGTGTCCGTCGCGTACATTAAATGCTTTGATTTGTTCACACCCATCGGTGAGGAAAATTTGCCCGGCCGTTAATACACCATCCACATCCAAGACCAGCATGCGAATGCCTTTTGCCAAACTCATTGGGAATGATTGATAGCTATGGTTCATGCTACACCAGCCTGCAAAAGATCATGTAAATGCACAATGCCTTGTAATTCATCATGATCAGTAACAACAAACAGCGTTGTGAGTTTGTATGTTTCCATCATATGTACAGCCTCACTTGCTAGGTGGCTTGGCTCGATGCTTCGTGGTTGAGGGTGTGCCAATGTTTTAACAGAACGCTCTAAATCGACATCTCCCGCCTGTAAAATTCGGCGTAAATCGCCATCGGTAATACACGCAATCAGCTTGCCGCCCTCAGTCACGCCAGTCACACCCAAACGATGCTGAGACATTTCTATAATAGCCTCTTTAAGGCTAGCAGAGACATCTACCATCGGTAGTTCATCGTCAGCATGCATGACATCTGCAACTGTCATTAATTTACGACCCAAGCTTCCAGCAGGATGTACTCGAGCAAAATCCTCTTCTCGAAAAGCACGTTGTTTTAAGACAACCACTGCCAAGGCATCGCCCAACGCCAATGTGGCGGTGGTGGATGCCGTAGGGGCAAGGTTCATTGGGCAGGCTTCTTCGCGTACAGGAACTTCCAAGACCATATCTGCAAATTTTGCCAGTGTGGATGATGGGTTGCCTGTCATCGCAATCACGGATGCGCCCAAGCGCTTAATGGTGGGTAGTAAGCCGCATACTTCAGTGGTTTCACCGCTATGCGATAAGGCCAATACGGCATCATGTTTGGTAATCATGCCGAGGTCGCCGTGTTGCGCTTCTGCGGCATGAACAAAAAAAGCAGGCGTGCCAGTGGAGGCAAAGGTTGCTGCAATTTTACGGGCAATGATACCCGATTTTCCCATGCCAATAACGACGAGTCGGCCTTGCAAATTCAAAACACAGTCCACAGCAGCTACAAAATCATCGGCTAAGACTTGTTTTTGCGCTTGTAGGGCTTGAATTTCAATATCTAAGACATTTTTAGCCTGTTCTAGCCATAACTCTTTATTCATGCTCACCATTTTAACCCCACTTTCTTTGTTGTGCAGCTAGTTGAAGACTGTTTTGCAAGCTATCCGCATGACGTTTAAAACCAGCCACTTCAGCCGTGGGCACAGGTTTTGCGGGCGTGTGCTTAACGCGTAACGGGTTCATCGCACGTCCGCGCACACGAAATTCAAAGTGTAAATGCGGACCCGTTGCTAGGCCTGACATGCCCACATAACCAATGATTTGCCCCTGTTTGACCCGTACACCTTTATGAATGCCGCGACCAAACTTACTCATATGACCATAACGTGTACTGTGATTTCGGTTGGTATGGCGAATTTCAACCAAACGGCCATAACCACCTTTCCAGCCAGAAAAAGTAATACGCCCATCACCAAGTGCATAAATGGGTGTGCCTGTTCTTGCCGCATAATCCACGCCTTTATGGGCTCGCGTATAACCCAAAACAGGATGTTTTCTGGCTGATTTGAAGCGTGATGAAATACGAGAGTATTTTACAGGCGCTTTTAAATATGACTTGCGAAGACTCTTGCCATCTAGTGAGTAGTAGCCTTCTTTACCGTTTTTCAGGCGGTGCCGAATGGCATGGTAATCCTGGCCTTGATTAACAAAAACAGCATCCAAAATAGTAGTTCCAATCACTTTTCCAGCATCATTGTATTGTTCATTATACAAAATTTGGAAAGAGTCTCCTTTGCGCAAGTCGCGGGCAAAATCGATATCCCACGCAAACACATCAACCAGATTCATGGTGGTTCGATCACCCAGCCCTGCTTTGGATGCAGCGGCAAATAGGCTATCTGAGATGGTCGCTTCTACATAAACTTGGCGGTGTGATGTGACTGTTTCATCCAAGGTTGCTTGCCAGCCTTGCTTGGTATGGCTTAGATGCAGTTTCTGTCCTGCATCGATTTCATAATATACATGAGTGACAGCATTTATATCTCGGCGGGTAAAAGTATGCCCTGCCTGAATATACTTAAGTGGGTGAACTTTTTTTGCCGCCGCTTGCATGGCCATGATATCGGCAAAAGTAAATCCCAAGGTGCTTAATGATGAAATAGCTGAATCGCCTGCTTTCACAATAACCTTTTCTTGGCTACTGGCATTTTTTAACACGTCATTTTCTTCAGGTTGTAACCATTCTTCGCTTGTAAGCTGCACGCTTGCATCGACGCTTAAGCTCGACACGGTCATGATGGCCAATAGCAAAATAATACCAGCTAACATGGGAATATATACGGCTTTTATAATAAGTAATTTACCCAAAAAATGTTGTGTGCGACGTAAAATATTCTGCAAGCTAGCAGTACGATGTGCTCTGCGTGCAGGTGGCTGTGTAGCGGCTGAGTAAGTTCGATTTGCAAAATCCTGTGCCAACATTAACTCCTATGAACCCTTATGAAATGGTTCATAAGTTGGCGCATGTTGATGGGATATTGGGCATTGTCAAAAAGCATGTTTATTTATTCCGAATCAGCATTTTCTTTGTCGCTTTTGCTGATAGAGGTGTCTTTTTTGGTATCGTTCATCAACTCTTGGTGGACAAGCAACGTCATGTGGGTGATAACAATGCTTGGAATACTAGCGATGGCTGATAGTAACAAGCCTAACATGATTAAAGCCAGTAGGTGAGCAATACTACCCCAAAAGCCAATGGCATCGATGATGCGTAGAAATGCTTCATTGGCAGTATAATCGACTAAGCTTAATGTAACTTGCGCGCCTAACCATAGCGGAGAAAGAACCACAACAGCGATGATACAGCTAACCAATACACCGCCTAAATTATAAAGTAACAAGGTTGGTAGGCGCTGCTTTATTAAGTGCCACAGATCTTCTTTTAAATGCTGGACATCATCGCCTGCCAACACAACCCGCGCAGCGATATTGAATAAGGCCAAAAGCAATGCCACGGCGACTATGCTGTTTAGAAGCAAGAGTGGCACAGCCAAAAGCGATAACCAAATTAAGCCCAAAGCTGGAATATTAGCGAGTGATAAAAGCAGCATTTCGCCAAGTAACAAGGCTAGCAACAAGGCGGTGCCCCATGCGGGTAAAAGCATCAATGCACGGGCTTTACCCCAAGCGAAACGAAAAGCCTCAATGCTGTTTGGCATGGGTTCTGATTGTAGATCTTGGTGAAGTTGGTGTGCTACGGCGGTTAAACCAAATAAGAACCAAAATAGGCTACCTAGAACGCCAACAAAAGAGGTTAAAATACCAGTGAAAGTATCATGTTCGCTGGGTATGAATAATAGGCCAAAAATCAACACCGCTCCCAAGATGCTGATCGACATGGTAAGCAGAAGCTTTGGCTTTAGGGCATGTTGAATGGCTAACCACCATGGTTCAGCTTGCCAATGATTTTGTGTCATAATGCCTCCAGAAGCAACGCTGATGCCCTATAAATTGATTGTGTAGATTTGCAATGGTACATGGGACATGCCTTTTTCCAAAGGCTTTATGGTCTAACGAGTCCGCCTTGAATGTGCTGCTGTGCAAAGGCATTAAAGCCATTCATGTTTTTTAATGCCGCGCCCAAATTCCGTATAGTGTTGAGCATTAAGTCATGGCTAAGATCTTTGTGGTGTTGCATGAGGTCTTGCATATTTTTTTCTGACAATACATAGACTTCGCATGTCTCAAGGGCTTTAACAGTAGCACTGGCAAGGTCATGATTGAAAAATGCCATGTCCCCCAGTTGCGCACCAGCATCGAGTTTGGCAATGCGTACCGCCTGACCATGCTTTTCATATTGTAAGCTAACCGTTCCGGAACGCAGTAAAAACAAGCCTTGTGTTGCATCACCTTCAGCAATCAGCGTATTGCTTTGCTGATAGCTTCTTACATCAATCATCTCAAGCAATATACGTTGCTCATTGTCAGATAGGGTGCGCGCAAAAGTATTTTCCTCTAACCATCGCATATCCACATTGGCCATAATAAGCTCCTTGAAAATCAGTGTGCACAACAGTGTTCTGGCACACGATTGTCATCCGTGATACACATCACCATGACATTCTAGCTGTTGCAACATAGCTTTGCTGCACTTTTTCAACGTCGGGAGACACGTCGTGTTAACATTTCAAGATTTAATTATGACATTACAACAGTTTTGGGCAAGGCAGGGCTGTGTTGTGCAACAGCCTTATGACAGCTCTATGGGGGCTGGAACTTTCCATCCAACCACATTTATGCGGGTATTGGATGATAAAGATTGGAAAGCAGCCTTTGTGCAACCATGCCGTCGTCCAACTGATGGTCGTTATGGTGAAAATCCCAATCGGTTGCAACATTATTATCAATTTCAGGTTATTTTAAAGCCTGCGCCAGAAGATATTTTGGATTTATATTTGGCATCATTGCGAGAAATCGGTATTGATACCGATGTGCACGATATTCGTTTTGTGGAAGACGATTGGGAGTCGCCAACGCTTGGAGCTTGGGGCCTTGGCTGGGAAGTGTGGTTGGATGGCATGGAAGTGACTCAGTTTACTTATTTCCAGCAAGTGGGTGGCGTAGAGTTAAGTCGTACACCAGGTGAAATTACATACGGCCTTGAGCGCTTGGCAATGTATATTCAAGGCGTTGAAAACGTATATGATTTAACATGGGTTGAACAACCCGATGGCACGAAAGTGAGTTATGGCGATGTATTTTTGCGCAATGAACAGGAGTTTTCGGCATACAACTTTGAGCATGCCAATATTGAATTTTTACAACAACAGTTCGACCAAGCCGAAGGCGATTGTAAACGTCTGAGTGATGCAAGCTTGTTTCTTCCAGCTTATGAAGAAGTGATCAAGGCATCGCATGCATTTAACTTGTTGGATGCTCGTGGTGCGATTTCAGTAGCGGAAAGACAACGGTTTATTGGGCGAGTGCGCGGGTTATCACGCACCGTGGCGCAAGGTTATGCGGGGGTAGAGTCATGAGTAACACACAACCACTACTCATTGAGATTGGCGTTGAAGAAATTCCTGCGGGCGTTGCTCCGCGCATGGGTCATGCCTTGCAAGCCGCTTTGATCAAGCTGTTGAAAGATGCGAATGTCGAAACAACTGAATTGAAGCTCGGGGTGACACCGCGTCGTTTGTTGGTTCATATTGAAGCATGCCCAGTGATGCAGGAAGACTGTGAACAAGTTATTTGGGGGCCTCCTGAAAATGTTGCTTTTAAAGACGGTAGTCCGACTAAGGCTGCCGAAGGTTTTGCGCGCAAATCGGGCTTGAATGTGTCTGACTTTGAATTTGCTGATAAAGGTGATGGCAAAGCTAAGTATATGAAGGCAACGGTGACCGTAAAAGGCAAAAAATTGATGGATATTTTTGCCCAAGCGATGCCTGCCATTTTACGTGGTTTGCCCAGTCCTAAACAAATGCAATGGCAAGATGGAGACAACCGCGGCGATGCGTTTATTCGTCCTGTTCGTTGGATAGTAGCACGTTTGGGTGATGACGTTATTCCTTTCGAGTTTGCCGGTATTCAAGCAGGCAAGGCATCGTATGGTCATCGCATGGCAAATAATGCTAAGGGTGAAATCAGTATAGAAGACCCGCTTGGCTGGTTGAGTGAGCGCATGGTCACCGTAAACCGAGATGCACGCAAAGTGAGTGTTATTGAAGGACTGAAACAGGCAGCAAAAGATGCTGGCGTGAGTTTAGTTGAAGATGGTGACTTGGTTGAAGAAGTGACTGATTTAACCGAATGGCCGCATGTGATTACGGGTCATTACCAAGAAGAATTCTTAAAGCTGCCGATTGAGGTGAGCCGCATTGAGTTGAAGCATCATCAGCGTTGTTTTTCGACACAAACCAGTGACGGAAAGACTTCCAATGTCTTTTTTGCAGTAGCCAATATCAAATCCAAAGACCCTGCACTTGTAGCACATGGTAATGAGCGCGTGGTGAACGCGCGTTTGGCTGATGCGATGTTTTTCTTTGAGCGCGACCCGAAAGAAACGTTGGAAGCACGTGTGGAAAAATTATCTGAAATCGTGTTCCAAGATGGTTTGGGTATGGTTGGTGATCAGGTGCGCCGGTTGCGTGGTTTTATCCTTGATAATGCCAATAAACTGGGCGTGAATACGAACGGTGCGCAGCGTGCGGCATATTTATGTAAATCTGATTTGACCACAGGTTTGGTGGGTGAATTTCCTGAACTTCAAGGTTATATGGGTGGTATTTATGCCTCGATGGATGGTGAGAATGATGAGGTAGCTGAGGCTGTGGCAGAGCATTATGCACCTATCGGTGCCGATGATGCGGTGCCAGTAAGCGCCATTGCATGCGCAATCGGTGTGATTGAACGGGCTGATAAATTGCTGGGTTACTTCCATTTGGGGAAAATCCCAACCGCAAGTGCAGACCCTTTTGCACTGCGTAGGGCTGCAATTGGTTTGATTCATTTGTTGGAGAATAAACAGCACCCTATCAACATGACCTTGACCGAGGTGTTGAAAGAGACTGCAAAACAGTGGAATCAACAACGTGTAACCATTGCCATTGGTGATGAAACACAAGCTGCCGTGGCGAATTTTATTCATGAGCGTTTATTGGGTATGGCCGATGGCTTTATGGTGACGCGTGCGGCGATGGATGCAGCATTGGGAGCCAATGTCGAATTGCCGCTGTATAAACACCTCGGGGTGGCTGAGTTGTTGGCCAAATTTGCTGATTCAGAAGATGGACAGGCTGTTGCCGCTGCCAATAAACGGATTGCGAACATACTCAAAAAAGCGGGTGATATTTCGTTAAATGTTGATGAGGCTCTGTTTGAAAAAAGTGCTGAAAAGACGTTGCTTGCAGCATTACATAAAGTTTCTTCGACTTTTCCAACAGAACCTGAAGCGCAATTGGCGGCCTTGGCAACATTACGCGGGCCTGTTGATAGCTTCTTTGATGATGTGATGGTGATGGCAGATGATGAAGCTGTAAAAACCAATCGTTTAGCATTATTGGGGCTGATTCGAGCACTATTCTTACAGCTTGCTGATGTTTCCAAGTTATAAACAAGCTATATGCTTATGCATACTGTTTGGGAATGTATGGGCAAGTGTAAGTATTAGTCATGCTGCCAGTAATACAGTAACAGCCACTATTCAAGAGCAATGTCAGCGTATTGGGCATAAGCTGGGTAGCGTGAGCGTAACGCGTTGTTTGCATAGCCAGCTGCAAGATACAGGGGCGCGTTCAGTAAATGGTCAGGCGATTTTTCTGAAAGAATATCCGCCGCTATTGGAGAGACGTAAGCCAATAGGGCGAGTTCTGTTGATTGGCGGTACGCATGGGGATGAATATGCGTCGGTAAGTATTGTGTTTCAGTGGATGAAAACGCTGGATGCTTACCACTCAGGCTTGTTTCACTGGCATGTTGCCCCGTTGCTAAATCCTGATGGATTACTACAAAAAAAATCAGTGCGATTGAATGCACATGGCGTTGACCTTAACCGCAATATGCCGACACCAAACTGGCAAAAAGAAACAGCACGTTATTGGCAGAAAACAGGCCATGACCCTCGTCGCAACCCTGGTGCAGAGCCGTTGAGTGAGCCTGAATCACAATGGCTTTATGATGAGATTAAACGCTTTAAGCCAGATGCGATTGTATCCGTGCATGCACCTTATGGTGTGCTTGATTTTGATGGCCCACCCGTTGGACCGAAGAAGTTGGGGGCACTGCACTTAAGGCTTATTGGCGTTTACCCTGGCTCACTGGGTAATTCGGCAGGTGTTCAACATAAAATTCCAGTGCTGACGGTTGAGCTGCCGTATGCTGGCATTATGCCGAGTAAGCAGCAAACATCTAAAATGTGGACAGATTTGATTCATTGGCTGCGTTATAATATTCCCAAAGAGGAAACATTGGCGGCTTATCCATTGTTTGATGAGATCGATAGAAAGATGGGTGCTTTTCCGAAGGCCTCTCATGATAATGCGCTATCCAAACAGGCTGGCTTATATACGGACAAGGTTGCGAACTAATGTTTTCGAGGTCATTTAGGTTTATTGGGTGCTTGGTATGTTTGGCTGCCTTCGCACCCCTGCAAAGCCTGAGTGCGGCATCCGAACATATGAGTAAACAAATCGCCTACGATTTACTTACATCTAATCAAAATGAAAAAGTATTAAGCTTGGTAAAAGGTGATAGGGAAGTGTTATTGGCGATACTGGAACTTGAACGCAACCAAGTTGATGCAGCTCTTGTATGGTTAAGCCCCGATGTAATTCAAGCCAACCCTTTAGCAGCGCTTATCAAGGGCGAGGCATTTCGGAGAAAATCACTTGCTGCGGCATTGCGGGCAGGAAGCTATGCACATGCCGCACATGCTGACATTAAAAAGCTTGGCGATGCTGAATTTACGCCTGCATTGCGAGAGGCAGACAAACGCTTGCAGGCATTTATGCTAATAGCCATGATGCCTATGGCGGTGCAAGAAGAAGGTGTTGATGTTGTAACCGAGGCTGTTCGAAAATCTGTTAACAGTGCCGTTCAATCATGGCTCAAGGATTGGCAGTCATTGAATCATAAGGCTTATATGAGCCATTATGATGTTAACTTTCGAACAGATAAATATGACTATCAATCATGGTCTCAGCATAAGCAGCGGGTTAATCAGAAAAAATCATTTATCAATATTAAAATTTCAGATGTAACGATGGCGAAAGACTCTTCTGTGGCGAATGAAGCGATGGTTGTATCCTTTAGGCAGCGTTATCAATCCAGTAACTATAATTCAAATGATTATAAAGAGTTATATTTATTGCGCCATGATACGAGCGCACCATGGCTAATTTTGGATGAAGGTCGTCATGTGCATCGAGGGCAATAATCTTCTCAGTTTATATTTTTCTTGTTCGATAAGTGCTTAGAATATTTATTTACAATGATCTGATCACAGTCGCTCCATCATGGAACCAGCTTCTGGGGTGCAGGCTTTGCTCCAAACCACCTTTCAGGAATGGTCAATAAACTTTCAATCAGCCCTGGACCTGACAAACCAGCTTCTTTGGGCGATAATTGCTCGACAGTGGCATCGGATATGGAACCATGCATATGATATATTTTTCGTATAAACGAGTGTGCAGCACCACCCAGTAAATCTCGAAGTAGTGGTATTTTTCCAAGCATGGCATCTAAATTTTGAAATGGGCGTACAATCATTTTTAAATCAATGTCATTTTTCTCAAGGTCTAAGTTGCCCTCACCAGCAATATCCATTGCAGATGAACGTAAACCCAGTTTGTGAATAAGAAACATTTGTCCTTTCAGGCTGGCTTCAATTTGCAATCGTTTATAATACAATCCATCTTGTTTTAGGTCTTTGCGGTTGCCAAAGAATAAATTTGGTAGATCCACGAGACTCACTGCCGCCAATGTTTTGGTGAGTGTGCCTCCTTTGAGAATGGTTCCATCATCCACTCGTAAGCGTAGTCGTCCTCGCAGTCCGTCCCACCAAGGTTGGTCTCGAAGCAAAATACCCTCTCCTAAGAATACAGCTTGCATATCGCCGCCAGAAAAAAGGTCCGTAAGTTTTGCCGATTGCATCGTTCCACCAAAGTCGCCATCAAGCTGTGCAAAGCCTTGCCAGCGCATACCTCCGCCTGTTTCAGGTTTTAGTGATGCAGACAGCATTAAGTGTTGCTTGCCCATGGATGCAGATAGTTGCCTTAGATCCACAGAGCTGCCACCAGGCAGAGCAAACAGGGCTGATATATCTTGTAAAATAAGCGTTCCAGAATCAATTTCACGCGCTTTAAAAAAACCGGCACTATTGCGTTTTGAGGCAAGTTTTATAGATACGCCTTTCATATTGGCATCATCCCAGACAAAGGTATCGATATCAGCTTGAAGAGACCAATGTTTATCGGCAAGAGCTTCGGTCTTTGGAAGCTGTTCAGGCAGAGCTTTGCGATTCAAATATTGAGCATGAACCATCATTTCCCAAGGATCTTTTGCAAAAGGAGCTGAAATTTTTAGTGCGCCCTCAAACGCAGGAGCCTTTAGAGATGTTAAATCTAGCTTTAATCCATATTTATTAACCTGACCTGAGCCGAGTAATTGAATGGGAGCATGATCACAGAACAGCTTATGAAGTTTTAGGGTTTGATTTTCTAACGTTCCTTGAAAACCTACTTGCATGGGTTGACCCGTAGGCTTGTTGGAGCCAAGAAAGTTTTTCCATGAGGCTTGTTCAAAGTTTAGTGTGCCATGCCAGCTATCGTTAAATGTAATGTTTGCTTGTAGCTGGCCAGAGGGCTGCTCGATGGGGATATGATAGTATGTAACAAGGTCAGAAAAGTCAGCCTGTATTTGACTTGTTAAAGACGTTATTTGCAAGGTTTTTTGGTTTGTTTCTGTGGCTTGAAATGATAGGTCTCCATGGAATAGCCTGCCTTGAATCGCTAGCTCTTTTGCGCTTAGCCCTTGCTTTAAATCCCATGTGATTTCCCCTGAATTAATTTCTAAAGGGATACGACTGGTTTCTAAGTGCCATACTGTGGATGGCTTTAGTGAGACATGGGCAAGGCTAGGCATTGCATTTAAAGGATTCCATTGAAGCTGGAGACTTGTAGCAGCAGACGCATTGATCCAGCGAACATCTTCAGCACGAGATGGTCTGAGCCACTGTTGTAGTTTTCCAATATCTGTTTGTCCATTTGCTTGAATATTCATAAGCAAGCCTTGCCAGGGCATATACAATGTTCCAGATACTGTACCTATGTCATGTGGCAGCTCAACGTGAAGGATGTCTGCCTGTAGACCATGCTCATCAACATCTATCTTTGCTTTACTATGAGCGAGTCGATTATCACCAAAGCCCAAATGAATATCGGCATCATCGACTTGCGCACGAACATGGTACTGTAGCTTATTCCAATCATGTTTTTTAGGTAACCCTTGTAGGGGTTGTTGCCACGGCAGGCTTAGTGAGACTTGAATGTCAGAGGCAACGCCCGAATGCATCTTGCTTAGCCAGTTTAGCCAATCTTCCGAATCTTCTAGTGGCCGTAACCATGACCACAGTAATGGCATTTCCAAGTGGGCAGAGTTCGCAGACAGCGTAAACTTACCATCCTGCCAATGTGTATTGCCGATACCTTGATTTTCCCCCTGTTGCCATTTTAAAGAAGGAATATCCCACTGTTGTAAATTATTATGTTCATCGAAGGTGATGAGCCATGTTGAAAGCAGTTGATCAAAAGGCAGTTGAAAGGGGCCGGTGGGTAAATCAATAGCCGCAGCGGTGCCTTGTGTGTGCATATCCAATTGCCATTGTGATTTGTTTGTCTGTTTTAGATGCGCCTCACCTGACACCTTGCCCAATATAAACTTCTGCCACTCAACGGGTAACCAATGAATATTATCAAATTTCCAATCTGCGGAAATAAGTTGGGATTGTGGGTCTAATGCTGCAGTTAGGCGAAGACCTGGCATGCGTAAGAGGCCAGATCCAGAGGGAATATCTATATCCAAATCTACAGATTTTAGTTTGCCTTGATATGAGGCATAGCGCCATTGTACATTCATATCATCCATAATGAGGTGAGTTGAAGAAATGTTTAAATGACTTTCATTGCTGTAACTTGGTACATCAAGGCGTAATAATCCGCCATGCAGTGCAATCCGTTTGGGTGATAATTTACCCTGAAGAAGCTTTATCAATGAGATTTGGATCGTTAGTGATGTATCATCAACGCTAATCAATTTATGTTTGGTTTCAAAGCTACAGTGGTCGACTTTAAATCCAACATAGCCAGCCCAATACCAAGATAAGCCTTGCAGAGAAAGCTTGCTTAATTGCAACTCTTGTTTGAGTAATGACTCAATCTGCGGGCGTATACGGTTGATGTCAGGCATCAGCCACCATGCTGCCAGGCCAGCCAAGGCACTGAGAAGTAACAGCATGATGGCAGCACGTTGCGCTATTTTTTGCAGCTTTTTTGAAGAGAACTTCATATGAAGCCGCTTATGTACTGTAAGGGTGGTTCTTAGCTAGCATCCTTTTGCTTTAAGCGAGCAACTTTGTCCTGCAATGCTTTTAATAGGCCTGTAAATCCATCTTTTCTTAAAGGTCCTTTGAAGTCCTTCCTAAATGTTCCGATCAAGCTGACGCCTTCAATTTTAATGTCATAAACTTGCCATGCGCCTGCAGTTTGGTGCAGGCGATAAAAGACAGGTGTAACTTTATTACTATCAATCACGCGAGTTTTAACCCGAGCCTTATCGTTTTTGAATTCAGCACTATCAAACTCAACGGTTTGGCCATGATACCCAGAGAGACGATTCCCGTATGAGCGCTCTAGCAACTGACGGAATGTTTCGGTAAATTCTGCTTGCTGCTCTGTATTTTGCTGGTTCCAAGCTTGGCCAACACTGCGACGTGCCATTTCATGATAATCAAAGCGCCCGTCCACTTGTTTACGAATGGCCTCACGATCCTTTTCCGTTAAAATTTTAGGGTTAGAACGGCTTTCTAATGCATGTAGGATCCCGTTGACTGCATTTTCGACAACGACTTTAGGGCCATTGGGCTCTGTGCTTTGAGCCCAAACGGGGGCTGCAAGCCATAGTAGTGTAAATGTTATCAGACTCTTTATCATCATGTTCATATGTGACTCCTTATTTTAAATGTCCAAGCAAAGTCTAATACACCCAAGTAAGTGGGGGAGGGGTAATTATTACTCCGCACTTGAGAAAATATACTTGCTGATTAAATCTTCTATATTGATTGCGGATTCTGTTTCTTCGATTTCACCATGATCTTCAATCATCGCGTCATCAGCACCTTGGCTAATGCGTACATAACGTTCGCCAATAATACCTTTGGTCCGGACTGCGGCAATGGCATCTGTGGTGAGCTTGACACCTTGTTGAATTTCAAGCTGTAATAATGCTTGATTTTGTCCTTGTAGCTGTACAGATGCGACACGTCCAATCGAAACGCCTGCCAACATCACATCAGCCCCTGCGCGTAAACCACCAGCATCTCCGAAAGTCGCCGATACATTGTAACCAGATGCACCTAAACCACCGACTTGTCCTAATTTAATAGCCATCCAAGCCATGGCCATAATACCAAGCAGTACAAAGATACCTACGATAATTTCAATTTTACGATAAGATTGCATATTGCCTCTCTCTTTTATGTTTTACAGGAAAAATGATGTTAAAATATAGTCGAGTATCAGAACGCTGACTGAGCCCGCAACTACTGCTTGTGTTGTAGCCTTGGCAACACCTTCTGTTGTTGGTGTCGCGCGGTAGCCCATATATGTACAGATAACGCCAATTAATATGCCGAAGCCGATGGCTTTAACCCAGCCAGCATATAAATCCATGGGGGTTATTTTGGCAATCATTTCCCCAACAAATGCTCCGCCATTGACGCCCAGTAATTCAACACCAACGATATAGCCAGCGCCAAGGCCAATAATATCAAATATGGAAACCAAGAGCGGGAGAGCAATGATCATGGCGATAATACGTGGCAAAATAACGCGTGCTTTGGGGTTGACCGCCATCATTTGCAATGCATCTAGCTGCTCTGTCACGCGCATAATGCCAATTTCAGCCGTAATGCTTGAGCCAGCTCTGCCCACCATCATAAAGGCTCCAAGTACAGGCCCCAATTCACGAATAATTGCTAGAGCCACACCGGATCCTAGCAGTGATTCCGAACCAAATTTTGCGAGTGTGTAATAGCCTTGCAGGGATAAAACCATGCCTGTGAAGGCGCCTGTAATAGCAATAATGACAAAAGATCCAACGCCAAGTGCATAGAGTTGTAATACAATATGTTTACCTTGCCATGGCCTAGCGAATAGGTGGGATAAAGCATTTGCGCTTAATACGGTAGCATCACCCATGCGTTCAATGGCGCGTAAAAAAGAGCGACCCAAGTAGCCAAGTAATGTAATGATACTATTTTGTGTAGTGGTGGCCTTGCTCATGAGATCCTCACTGTGCCAGGCTTATGTAAAAGGTCTTCAATATAAGATGTTTCGCTACGTGAAAATGGGATGGGTCCATCAGGGCGGCCTTCAATAAACTGCCGCACACGGGCATCATCACTGCCACGAATAATATCGGATGTGCCTTCTGCAATGACTTTTCCCTGCCATAGTAAAATAACATGGTCAGCAATATCTAGTCCGGCATGCACATCATGGGTCACGACAATAGAGGTCATCTTGGTGCGCTGGGTTAAGTTACCAATAAGTGATGCTACAACTCCTGCAGAAATAGGATCTAGCCCTGATGTTGGTTCGTCAAAGAACACGACTTCAGGATCCATTGCTAGGGCGCGGGCGAAAGCGACACGTTTTGCCATGCCGCCGGAGAGTTGTGATGGCATTAACTTTTCAAAACCACGCAGGCCAACCTGCTCAAGTTTCATGGTTACCATGGTGTGAATGACAGACTTATCCAATTGCGTGTGTTCAACCAAAGGAAAGGCGACATTATCGTAAACACTTAAAGAGTTAAGTAGAGCAGAATATTGAAAAACCATGCCCATTCGGGAACGCAATTGATAAAGATGTTTTTGGCTCATGCCGTTCAAATCGTCTTTACCGTACCAAATATGACCCGATGTTGGACACTCCAAACCAGCTAGTAAACGCAACAAGGTTGTCTTACCAGAGCCAGAACCGCCCATAATAACGGTAGTTTGATGGGCTTTGATGTGAATGTCTGTGTCATCTAGGGCTATAACATCATCAAAACTGCGACTTAGTTTTTCGGTGCGTATCATGGCGCGAATATAACTCTTTTAATTTATAATGAATAGAGGCGCTGGAGGCGATGCTTAAAAAAGGAGGCTTTTATTCAAGTTGTTTTTCGGGTCTTTAGCTATTTATTTCTTCGGATTTGGATTTAGTAACAAGAAATGTTTATATTCTTCGCTGGTAAAATATTAAGTACAAATGTGTTGATTGAAGTAGTATGTTAGGGGATTCAAATGAGTGTTTAAAGACTCTAAGGTTGAATTGTAGTGCATGGAGCTAGGTATGAGTAAAGATGAAAAAATGTCTAAATCTGAGTATGAAAAAGCGCTGTCCGATGTTTATGTTGAGTTGGTCAAATGGCAATATTGGATTAAAAAGAAAGGACTGCGTGTGATGATTGTTTTTGAGGGGAGAGATGCTGCTGGAAAGGGGGGCACAATAAAGCGTCTGCTTGAGCCTTTAAACCCCCGTGGTTGTAATGTGGTGGCTTTACCTGCGCCATCAGACCGTGAAAAAACACAGTGGTACTTTCAACGTTATGTTAATCATTTTCCTTCCGCAGGTGAAATCGTGGTATTTGACCGCAGTTGGTATAATCGTGCAGGTGTTGAGCGTGTTATGGATTTTTGCACAGATATAGAATACCGAGAATTTTTACGCTCTTGCCCAGAGTTTGAGCGTATGTTGGTGCGTTCGGGCATTATATTGTTGAAGTACTGGTTTTCAGTGAATGATGAAGAACAGGAGCTGCGTTTTCAAAAGCGCGCAAGTGACACAAGCAAGCATTGGAAGCTTAGCCCCATGGATTTAGAGTCACGCAATCGCTGGGTGGAATATTCAAAAGCCAAAGATGAGATGTTCTTTTACACTGATATTGTTGAAGCGCGGTGGAATGTGGTGGATGCTGATATAAAGAAGCATGCACGGTTAAATTGCCTGAGCCATATTCTTGATGCAATTCCCTATAAAGATATTATTCCTGAACCTGTAGTGCTACCTAAAAGGGAAGGTCAAGGTGACTATAAACGATCGGATATGAGCGCTCAGATGTTTGTGCCAAAGAAATATGGCTAGCACCCTTTTGAGGGCAACTATTGTCTAATATTATGCTACGTTTTGTCATGCTATAGGCGCATTGCTTTATTTGATGAAGGTAGGGCTTAGTTTATATTTTGAAACGCGGTAAAAATCATGGAATATTTTGCGTTGTGATACGCAGATGATGTCTTTTTTATATGTTGTCGAATGGTGCTTAAGTAGTTTCTCTAAATCTTCATGCCAGAAGCTTTCAAGGAATGGTTCAAGCGTAGTTAAAACCCAGCGAGACACTGGGAAACGATAAAGCCAGTGATGTTTTGGTAAAGGCGCATATTCTGTAATGATAAGCGACCCACCAGGAGCTAATACGCGCATACACTCTGAAAGAGTGCGAACACGCGCCTCATGGGGCATTTCATGTAGAAGAAAGAAGAGAATAATAGTGTTAAATGCACTGTCTTTATATCCAAGTTGTTCGGCATTCATCCTTGTTGGAAGCAAGCTTGATGAGAGGCACTTGCTGCCAGCGAGTTGTAGCTGAATATTTGCAGCATCTGTGATATGCAAAGCTTTACTGCCAAGGGTTTGGCTGATGCTTGGGGTCAATGAGCCATAAACACAGGTGAGCTGTAATACACTATTTTTTGGAGCACCTTTAAAGAGGTCTAAGGTGGCCTGCAAAAGCTTTCGATACTGGAAAAATAAAATGGCATTAATAATGGGCTGGTGATCAAAAAAATACACTGATTTTGGCCATAAATATGCCCACCAATAATGCTTGGCAAGATACCATGGTATGCCATCAACAAAGTGGTGATAAATTTTCATTGGTAAGGGGCCTTATATTTCTGCGAATATAAGCCTGCCCGTATTGTCCTGATTATTGTACAGACCGAATGTAACTAATTAGTGCATCAATTTTCTCAGATGAGAATTTCTTGCCATACGATTTCATCATTTTCTTTTTCGCACTGCCATTCGTAATCACGTCACGCAGTACAGAATCATCTTGGCTCATAGATCTGAGCGATGGACCTGTTTTATTTTTATCAATGGCATGGCACATTTTACACTTCTTACTGAATAATTTTGCTCCATCAACACCGTCTGAAGCCATAAGTGGTGACGTGGTAAACCCTAATAACACCAATGCCATGATAACCTTTAATAGGTTCTTCATTTTCCTCTCCTGTAGGACGTGTATTCAATAGTTAAAATAGCATAAATTACAAAGTTATACAATCAGTATAAATAACTGTCCTGTCAGGCTTAACTGGACAAATGTAAAGGCCAAAAGCAGCTACTCAGAGATAGCTATTATGTAGAGAATAGAGGTGTAATACACTCAGAACTTTATTCAAAAACATAAAAAGCGGCAGCTTTTGGCTACCGCTTTTTATTATCAGGTGGTATCAGTTTTATTTAATGGGAGATGGCTTTTTAAGCTGCTCCATCAAATCATTGTTCCACTCGCCGGACACATTGATATGCGCGACTGCGCCCAGCAAAACAGCTTCGATCAGATTATGGCTTAAATATACATAAAGACCAGGCTGCTTGAACGTATAAATAGCTGCTCCTGCAGAACCGGCACCAATCACCCAGCTTTCCAGATTGGTCATGGGTGCATCCGAAAAATTGCCTCTTTCCCAGACATAATCTCCGTGACCGCCAATCAAGTGCGGAAAGGATTGGCGATTGGCCTGCTCATGAATAATCAGAACCGTATCACCAACAGCAGCTTTCAATGCGTTGGCACCGGTGAGCGCGCCCTTCACGCCGTTAAAGACAACATGCGTCGGGGTCAATGTTTTCATTACCTTCATATCATCTCTAAAGCTGTCGATCGGCTTTGCATAGCGTTTATATACGCCGTTTGCATCCTTAGGAATGTAGTAGTCCTGCTCACCGATATAAAAGGCCTTGTTGTACTTGATCTGTTTGCCGGCCTTATCCTTCAGGCCGTCCCTTGGCAGCACCATAATGGCACCATTCATGCCATGCACCACATGCCATGGGATCATCACACCGCCCGGAGCGCAGTGATAAACAAAAACTCCCGCTTTAATGGCCTTGAAACGCAATACCACCTCTTCACCGGGTTTGACTTTGGTCAGCGCGCCGCCGCCCAAAGCACCCGTTGCCGCGTGGAAGTCAATGTTGTGGCTTAAGGTGCTAGGAGCTGAATTGACCAGTGTCAGCTCAACGTAATCATTTTCATGTACAACAATGATTGGACCTGGAACACTGCCATTGAATGTGAATGCATGAATAAAGACACCCTTATCAACCTCAATCTCTTTTTCTTCCATGACCATTCTTATCTGCACAACCTTCGGCGCACCCGTCACAGCTTGTTCGTGCTCAGGTAGATATGGCGGCGCGACCAATGTCTGAGTAACGCGCTCAAGTCCCTCAACACCTTTGGCAAAAGCTACATTGCCAAGCATAAAGAAGGCAGTGAGTACAACGCCCAATAGCCTGATTGTCATTTTTGTATTCATAATGTTTCTCCTGTCTAATAATTATAAATTAACTAGCAGCTTCTGTTTTGGGTAGCCAAAGGATTTCAAAACCCTCTTATGTAAAAAAAAACTGCAAGGCAATGAGCTGTGACCCATGCCTTACAGTTTTTCAGGTCATTCAGGCAGCTTCCGTTTGCACCTTTTGACTACTTACAGGTTCCTTGCCAATTGTGAGCAGGTCCCATAGTAGTAGAACAATGCCTGCTGCTGTCATCACACCAAAGATCATGCGCCATTCCATACCTTGAACAAACCATGGATGAACTTGGGCTGTAAAGTACCCAAGCCATGTAGATCCACCAACGGCTCGTTCGATAAAGGATTGCTCATAGCCGGAAATTAATAAGGCAACGGTCATACCAACCACACCCATATTGAGCAGACCTAATGACCATTTCCACTTCCAACCACCATCAGGAAGGTTGGAACTAATGCCTTCTTGGCCACGGATATAGGGCACAGCAATATAAATCATGGCAATAATAATGGTGGCGTATGCACCAAAAAAGGCTAGGTGACCATGCGATGCTGACCACTGTGTACCATGCGTATAAAGGTTGATTTGTGGCAAGGTATGCATAAAGCCCCACACACCCGCACCAAAGAAATTACCGAATGCATGTGCAATCAACCAAGCGAATGCAGGGTTGTTATTGCCTTTCATGTGACGCACACCCGAGTCATAAATAGCATGTACAACCATGGCTACCAAAGGAATAGGTTCTAAAGCCGAGAAGAAGCCACCAATGGTTAACCAGTATTCAGGTGTACCAATCCAGAAGTAATGATGTCCAAGCCCGAGAATCCCTGAACCAAACATCAACGCAACTTCAATATACAGCCATGTTGTGACAATTTTACGATCGACTTTCAGTACTTTCATCAAGCCCCAAGCCATTAAGCAACCCACAAGAACTTCCCATGTAGCTTCAACCCAAAGGTGAATGACCCACCACCACCAGTATTGATCCATTGATATGTTAGGTGTGTAAAACATGCCTGCGATATAGATGCCAGCCAATGCAACAAGGTCTAACGTTAGAACACCTGATATTCCGCTCCATTTTCCCTTCATAAAGGTTGCCGACACGTTGTAGAAAAATATTAGCATACAAATAACGATACCAATATCAGCCCAACGTGGTGCCTCGATATATTCACGACCTTCATTGACAAACCAGCGCGTGAAATCATCACCAGGGCCAGTTTGAACAAGTAGGAACACCAAGACCACAACAGTCACAGCAGAAGTAAGTACCCAAAAACCAAGTATGCCAAGTTTGAGCCCGACAACCTCGGTTTCACTCTCTTCTTCGAGCAGCCAGTAAACGGAGCCTATAAAGCCATAAAGCATCCAGACAATCATGGCATTGATATGAACAGTACGTGTCACATTAAAGTCCAATATACCAAAAAGAAGCTCAGGGTATAGATACTGCATCCCTGAGAGTAGACCGAAAAGAATTTGTGCCCCAAAGAGCACCATCGCGACAATATAATATTTAACAGCCAGTTGCTGGCCACCATTCAAATGATTGATATTCATTGCTCAGCTCTCCTTATCAATAACAGTGAAATTGTATGGGAAGCCATTGGTATCGATGGATGACATCCATTTCAAGAATGCAATCACCGCCTTAGCTTCATCTCTGCTTATATGAAGGTTGGGCATCATCCGGCCTGATCCGAAAGAGCGTGCGTTGGCTGGTGGGTCCATTAGGAATTCAATCATCGACTGTTCTCGTTCAGCCTCAGAAACCCAGCCTGGATCCAACCACGATTTGGTCAGGTCTGGCGCAAAATAAGAGCCGTTACCCAGCAATGTATGACAACCCATACAATTACGGCCTTGGGTTATCTTTTTGCCATGTGATACCAAAGCCTCAGCCTCTTCTTCACTCAGCATTTTTCCAAATAAAGGATCCTCAGCACCAATGACGGGCACTTGAAAATTACGTTCATCATTAAATTCATAGCCAATATGTTTGTTAATCACTGAATAAGCTGGGACACGTTCACTACCCGCTGTAATTTTAGGTATGGTGTCAATGGTGAGAGCAATCAGGACAATAAACATGAAGGCTGTCACCCATATGGCAACTTTCTTCCAGTATGACTCACTGGACCACCAAGGTATTTTGTTGTTCATATTACTTCCTCCTCTCCTGCTTTATTTGAAATCTGTTCGGAATTGGGAGGCATCTCATCATCCTGAGTGCTGTGCGTACCTACACATAACTTCCAAATGCCATGCGGGGCGAATAGGTAACCAACAAGCATGATGACAACTAGCCACCACCAGAAACCATAAAGGTGGGCTGCTGCTGCAAGTGTGAGTACTGAGGCAAAAAGTACGGCGTAAGAAATGTAGGCAAGACTCATCAGCCACGGCTTGCTTTGAAGTTTAGACCAGGCAAAAAGAAGTGCATACAGAGCGCCAGTCATAATAACCATGGCACTGGAAAAGAAGACGATAAAGAAATCCTGCATCTCTACTGGTTGAATCATGTTTCCCTCTTTCAATTTGATATTTTATAGCTAGCTGAAAAAACACAAAACATATTTACGCATCATTATAGAACTAACTTTGACTTAGTTCAAGATAAAAGATGCATTGTAAATACATTATATATTTTTACTCAGGATTGAGCACGAGTATTACTCACTCTATTTCGTGCCAGGAAAAGAAATATGCATATTTGAAGGGGTAAATTGCATATGATTATCATCATTTTAATATGAGTATGGATTTGAACCTGTACTCATAGGCCATCTAAAATAGAGTGCGCGGGTGAATACGTTTCGGAACAAAAACAATCTCGGCACCTTGCTGGCCTGGGGTGTGTGGTGGTCCGTGATGGATTGTTCGGCTTTATTATTTTCGGGTGGTTTTAGAAGTAGGCTACTGGGTGAGTTTTCTATCAATGTTTGAACGCCCACTCTTGTCCTAGGCCGTGTGACAACGATAAATACTGTTATTGATTTCGGTTTTTCTGGGTGTTAATTTTTTTAGATGTAAATAAATCGTTTGTAGAGCATTTGCTAAGCTTATTTCCCCGGTGTTTTTAAGCTGTTTTTTTTACACAGTCTGGGCCAAAAGTAGTCATTAAGAATCTCTTAAGTTGGCCTTAAGTATCATGGGTCAGCCTTCCGAACTATGCCGAAATACTTAATACAAAATCACAGCAAAAAAAGCTGGATGCTCATTGGGATACTGGGTCTGACGATGCTTCAGGGGTGTGCGACCTATCATGCGCATCCCTTGGAGACATCGCCGAAGCTGGCTAGTTCGCTTGAGGCTCTACGAACCCATATAGAGGCATCCGAATTTATGGAATTGCCATCATCATGGCGCCAACATCCCATCAATGTAAGTGATGGTCTTGATGAGACTGAAACAGCCCTTCTTGCGGTGCTTAACAGCCCTCAATTAAAGGCTGCGCGCGGAAAAATGGTTGAAGCAAAGGCTTCACTGTATAGCGCAGGGTTATTGCCCGACCCGCAAGTTAGTACTGGGTTTGATTTTCCAAGGAGCAAGGATCCTGCCTTGAAGCCAGGCGAGAGCTTTGGTCTTGGCATTGACCTGCAACAGATTCTGACTCGTGGTGCTCGCCGTGATGCTGCCACTGAGCAGGCAAAGGCAACGTATCTGAATGTACTGTGGCAGGAATGGCAGGTCATTCAGCAGGCTCGCATGTTATGGCGGCGCACCTCGATCCAGCGGCAGCAACTCGAAATATTGCGGGATCAATTCCAGCAAGCCGAAAGCACATGGAAAAGTTTAAACGGCGCTTTGATTCGTGGAAATGCCACCGTTGATCAGGAAGGTCTTTCACTGGCCCCTATGATGGATGCTCAAGCAGCAGTTGAAGAGTCTAAGCGTCAACTCAATGCTACCATGCATGACTTACACCTGCTGCTTGGTATTGATCCATCGGTACTACTTATACTGACCAACAATGAAGATATCACAACCTTGATCCAAATTCCGCTGGAAGGTGATTCGCTTGAATCCATTCTCAAGGAAATAGGCATGAAACGCCCTGATATACTCGCTTTGCAGGCAGGGTATTTGAGTCAAGAAAATAGGGTGCGCGAACAGATATTGTCTCAGTTCCCTTCCTTTAGTATCGGTGCCAACAGCCTGCGGGATACAGCTGGATTATGGACGTTGGGTCCGTTTATCAATCTAAATCTGCCAATACTGAATGGCAATCGGGGTCGTGTTGCGATGGCTCGCGCCACACGTCAGCGCTTGCAGGAGGAGTATCATTTCCAATTGCGGTCATCTTACATGCAGGCAAGTAAAATGGCTGAAGATCAACGCCTAGCTTTCAGGGAGTGGAAGACATTGTCCGAGCATTTACCAAAACTTGAGAAAAGTACCAAGAGACTATCCAAAGCCCTCGCTTCAGGTGATGTCGACATGCTTACTTTTACGACTCTCCGTACAGCATACTTCTCTCAGCAGGCCAAGGTTCTTCTGCTGGAACAGGCACTACTTGAGCAGGGCGTGGCTTTGGACGCGCTAACGGGCGTGCTATTAATCAATCAAACTACAAATGAACAGCCTCAAAGAGTCCCACCCCAATCGATACAGGAGCCTCAGCTATGAAATACCTTCGAATGATATCTTTATTATTGATATTCTGGGTGGTGCCATCGGCTTCCTTAGCGCAAGGGGAGGTTGTTGCGGAAAAAAAGATTGTGCATCAGGTGCAGATGGCATTGATCACGGAACAGGATGTCGATGAAACGCTGCATGTGTACGGCAAAGTCAGTTTCGATGATGCCTGGTTGCAGAATATCAATCTAGCCTATGCTGGGCAAATTATCCGCCTGCCAGTGCTGGCTGGCGAACCCGTTGAAAAAGGACAGTTGCTGGCCGAGATCGTGGTGGATCCTGCAGCAGCAGCAGCTTACCAGCAGGCTCTTTCAGCTGTTCGATTTGCAGAATCTGAGAGGGCGCGTATGAGCAACCTGCTTAGTGAGCAATTGGCGACAACATCCCAACTTGCTTCGGCCGAAAAGATTTTGGCGGACAGTCAGTCTCAGTTACGCCAACTCAAGCAGCAAGGGCTTGGTCGGGCAATCCGCGAAATTCGCGCGCCTTTTGATGCTGTGGTTGCAGCAGTTCCTACGCAGGCCGGCCAACGAGTGATAGCAGGCGCCACATTGTTGCAACTGGGTCATCCAGATCGTTTAAAAGTGCTGCTTGGCGTGGAAGCCGAGGATGTGCGCTGGATTGTACAGGGTAACCCCATCGAAATTCGCCCTGCTATGGACCCGAATGCAAAGGTTGAAGCATCAGTTGACAAGGTCTTGCGTGCAGTTAACCCGCAAACTCGTCTAGCAGATGTGCTGGTGCGTCTATCGGGTAGGCAGACTGAATCATTCCTACCCGGCATGGCGGTATCCGCAGATATTTCAGCGCGGATGTTTCCCAAGGCGCTAGTGATCCCCCGTCAGTCGGTCATGTATGGCGAAGGGAATCAGGCTTATGTGATGCGTATTGAACAGGATAAGGCCATACGCGTGCCAGTACAGGTGGTGCTGGAAAAAGGAAGGCATGCATTGATCCAAGGAAAGATTAAGGCAGGGCAGTCGGTGGTCACCATTGGCGTGGCTGAACTGGTTGATGGCGATGCCGTCTCAATAGGAGTGGTACGATGAATTTCTCCACTTGGATTCAGGGTCACCGCCGATCTTTGCTGACCTTATTGCTACTCTTGGCCGTTATGGGCGCGATTCGTGCTTTTCAGATGCCTGTTGGATTGTTTCCGCAGGTTACGTTCCCGCGTATTGTGGTGTCACTGAACGCTGGTGATCAGCCCGCCGAACAGATGGAAATTCAGGTGACTAGGCTTGCGGAAATGGCTATTCGCTCGGTCCCTGGTCTGGTTAACCTACGATCAACGACAAGTCGCGGCGGTGCAGATATATCGGCGAATTTTGACTGGGGCATCGATATGATCTCCACTACGCTGCTAGTGAATGCTGCGCTTAGCCAGATTCAAGGGCAACTTCCAGTCGGAACCAACTTCACAGTGCGCCGCATGGATACCACTATTTTTCCTGTGCTTGCTTATAGCTTAACGTCAAAACAGGAATCTCAAATTAAGCTGCGTGACCTTGCCATGTTTCAACTTGTGCCTCTACTGTCGAGCGTAGATGGGGTAGCTAGGGTAGATGTGTTGGGTGGAAATCAGGAGGAGTACCGTGTTACCCTTGATCCTGATCGCCTTCATGCCTTTGGTATTAGCCTACAACAGGTGGCTGGTGCGTTGGCGGCCAGCAATGTACTGACGGCAGTTGGGCGTATCGAAGATCGCTATAAATTGTTCCTAGCTGTTTCGGACACCCGTTTCGATAGTCTAAATGCAATTCGCCATACCGTTCTGACCAGTGGCGTTAACGGAAATGTAGAGCTCGAAGATGTAGCGACTGTAAATAAAAGTATTAAACCGCAATGGCAACGGGTTACGGCGGATAAAAAAGACGCCGTACTGTTCCAAATATACCAGCAACCAGCAGGCAATACGGTGCAGATCGCGAACGATGTTCGAGCTCGTTTGGATGCATTTAAGGATAAGATGCCAGCCGATGTTGCGGTAAAGAACTGGTATGATCAGAGCCAACTGATCGTGGCTTCAGCCAAGAGCGTGCGAGATGCAATCTTTATTGGTGTCATTCTAGCCGCGCTTGTATTGCTTGCCTTCCTTCGCAATGTCCGTATCACGCTGATCACGCTGATCGCTGTTCCAGCAGTTTTTGCTACAACCGTATTGTTACTGGATATGTTCCACTTTGGATTCAATATCATGACCCTTGGCGGCATGGCTGCGGCTGTAGGGCTGGTGATTGACGATGCCATTGTCATGATTGAACAGATTATAAGGCGGCTGCGATGTGGAGTTGGAGCTTCTGAGGATCACGAGAAAACCATCATGCAGGCGGCCACAGAGTTCTTTCAACCGCTGCTTGGATCTTCAATGGCAACGACCATTATTTTTTTACCCCTAGCTTTTCTGGATGGGGTCACGGGCGCGTTCTTCAAGGCATTGTCGCTCACCATGGCCAGTGCTTTGATCGTTTCCTTTCTGGTTGCTTGGCTGGCAGTGCCACTGTTGGCGGCACATGTACTGCGTGCAAAGGATGCTGCCGAAGAAGATGAAGGACCTGTACAGGCAAAGCTTCTCATTATATACGAGCGGGTGCTTGCCGGTATGTTGCATCGCCCAATGATTCTAGTGGTCATTGCGCTAACGCTTTTACTCTCTGGATTTGCTGGCTATCGAAGCGTTGGCAGTGGCTTCATGCCTCACATGGATGAAGGTGGGTTTATTCTCGATTATATTGCCCCACCAGGCATGTCGCTCACGGAAACAGATCGTTTGTTGCAGCAGGTTGAGAGCATTTTGTACAAAACACCTGAAATGGAGACCTATTCACGTAGAACAGGCTCGCAACTTGGAGGCAGCCTGACTGAGGCCAATCAGGGCGATTTTTTTGTTCGCTTGAAGCCTCAGCCTCGAAGGGGTATTGAAACCATCATGGATGAAGTACGGGACAAAGTTCATGCATCGGTGCCAGCATTGGATATCGATATGGCCTTGCTGATGGAAGATGTGATCGGTGATCTGACGGCAGTACCGCAACCGATTGAAATCAAGCTGTTCGGAGATGATCCGCAAGAGTTGTCTGATTTGGCTCCAAAGGTTGCTAAAGCCATCAGTAATATATCAGGCGTAGTCGATGTGCGCGACGGCATTATGATTGCCGGTGATGCCATTGCTATTAAAGTGGATCGGGCTAGAGCGGCGCTGGATGGGCTTGATCCCGAACAGGTCACACGGCAGGTCAATACATTATTGGCTGGTCAGGTGACCACCTCCGTGCAGGCTGGACAAAAAATGATAGGTGTCCGGCTGTGGTCCCCAGACAGTGAGCGTGATGCTATCTACAAACTGGGTCTCTTGCAGTTGCAAGCACCAGATGGGCACTGGTTGCCGCTCAAACGCATAGCATCCATCCAGACAATTACTGGCCAAGCCCAAATAACACGTGAAAATCTTAAGCGAATGGTCGCCGTCACAGGTCGTATCAGTGGCAGGGATATGGGTTCGGTGATGGGTGACGTTAAGAAGTTGATTTCTACCAAACTGATTCCAGATAATATTCGGGTCGAGCTGGGCGGGCTTTATCTACAGCAGCAGAAGGCATTCAAGGGACTGATGCAGGTGTTCGCGGCTGCTGTGGCGTTGGTATTTATATTATTGCTATTTTTATACGAACGCTTTCGCGCAGCTCTCGCTATTCTATCGATTCCCCTTCTAGCCATGGGCATGGTGTTTGTTGGTCTGGCAATTACCAGAACCGAATTGAACATCACTTCAATGATGGGGCTGACCATGGTTATCGGCATCGTCACTGAAACAGCGATTTTTTACTATTCGGAATTTCGGCGAGTTTCAAGCTCAGGCATGCATAGTGTGGAGAATTATATTCAGGCGGGATGCAATCGCTTCCGCCCCATTGCGATGACGACGCTTGCAGCAATTTTGGCTTTGATGCCGCTGGCATTGGCGTTTGGTGAAGGATCGGCCATGCTCCAGCCGATGGCTATTGCCATCATTTTCGGGCTTATCGCTCAATTTCCTTTGGTACTGCTGGTGCTGCCTGTTCTTCTGTTCTGGCTAGATCGCCGAGTTAAAGTTGTTGCTCACTGAATAATGCAAACAAGCCCGTAAGTTTGACTTAAGCATGATACAGCATACTTAGCTTCAGATTGATCGTAAGGAGGTCATATGAAAAAGAATATAATCATCATCACGTGCTTTGCTGCTAGTCTGATGCTCTCGAGCTTAGCACAAGCATACACTGGTCAGGAACTCACCAAGGATGCTAATGTTACACTAGAAGCAGCCAGGGGTATTGCCTTGAAAACCTTTCCGGGCGATATAATGGACTATGAGCTCGAAAAGGAAGTTGGCGGTAGTGGATTAAGGTTTTCTTTTGTCATCCTTGCTCATGGGGTCGGTCACGAGGTTGGAATTGATGCGATAACGGGTAAGGTATTGGAAAATATTCTTGAAGGATCCAATCCGGATTGATCAATTATCCTATAACAGGGAGTAAATCGAATATCATGAGACTGTTGGTTGTGGAAGATGACCCTATGATAGGCGAAAGCCTTAGACGTGGTCTGAAGTTGTCTGATTTCACCGTAGATTGGGTGCGTGATGGTGTAGATGCGGAGCTGGCTCTGCATAACGGTGTATACGACATGATGATCCTTGACCTTGGCTTACCGCGAAAGTCAGGTTTACAAGTGCTTGAGCAGATGCGTTATCGAGGTGATGAATTGCCCGTGTTAATTGTGACTGCCCGTGATTTGGTGGAAGATAGAATCTCAGGCCTGAACCTCGGAGCCGACGATTATTTGGTGAAGCCATTCGACCTAGATGAACTCAAGGCACGGATTTATGCAGTCATGCGCCGACATGGTGGGCACGGCACGCCATTCATTCGTTATGGCGCAATAAGCCTTGATTCGATTGAACACAAAGTGCTTCTCAGAGAAGTGCCGATTGAGCTATCGGCGAGAGAATTTACCTTATTGCAGGCATTAATGGCTCGACCTGAAGCTGTGCTTTCGCTCTCTAAATTGGAAGACACGCTCTACGGCTGGGATGAAGAGGTTGCTAGCAATGCAGTCGAGGTGCATATCCACAATATTCGGCGCAAGCTTGGTAGCAAAAGCATTCTCAATGTACGGGGTGTTGGCTACCGCATGGGTAAATTGAATAATGATCTCGATTCATAAACGCCTTCTACTTTGGCTGCTGATAGGGCTCTTGTTGATCAGTAGTATAGCTGGCATTGCTACTTACCAGAAAATGCTGGAAGAAGTTAATGAAATGCAAGATTTTGAACTAAGGCAGATCGCTTATAATATCGACTCTGTTAGCCTTTCTATACCTATTGGCAGCGAGGCCGTGCCGCAGCAAACACATGATTCAGACAGCCCAGTGTTTATCATTCAAGTCTGGCATAAAAACTCTGAGATTCAGTACTCCTCTCAACCTTCTGTGCCCTTGCCATTGCTAACCATTCAGGGGTTTTCTGTGGTCACGCTTGGGGATGAGCAGTGGCAAATGTTCAGTCTAAAGACGGGTGAGCGCATTGTGCAGACAGCGCAGTCCATGGAAGATAGGCAGAATACTGCTTTGGAAATGGTGATGCGTATGATCGTCCCATTTCTTCTTCTGATTCCGGCACTGGCTTGGTTGGCATGGTTTGCAGTTCGGAAGGGGCTTGCGCCTCTAGACAGAATTACAACCGATATTGAGCGCCGCGACTCAACTATTATGCAACCGCTCGATGAGAAGAATGTGCCAGAGGAAGTTCGACCGCTCGTTGTTGCGCTAAATGATTTTCTTAGGCGCCTAGAAAAATCACTCATGGCGCAAAGGCAGTTCGTTGCCGATGCTGCACATGAGCTGCGCACACCGTTGACAGCATTGTCACTACAGGCTCAACTCGTTGAGCAAGAGAAGGATGAAGGTGAGCGCGGCAAAGCGGTTCTTGATCTAAGGCAAGGTATCTTGCGCGCTTCGCATCTTGTCCAACAGTTGCTGGATTTGGCTCGTCAGGAGCCAGATGTCCCTCATGTTTTTTTCCGACTGGATTTAACGGAACTGGTGCGAAGCAAGGTCGGCGATTTGGCACTACTTGCCGCAGAAAAGGAGATTGATCTAGGGGTTGTTGCCGAGCAGTCACACTGGATAAACGGCGATTCGGCATCATTAAACCTTCTTGTTGGCAACCTTGTTGATAATGCGATTCGTTATATTCCTAAAGGAAGTAGAATTGATGTATCTGTTGATGGTGATGCAAGGATGGTATTGCTAACTGTCTCAGACAATGGCCCAGGTATTCCCAGCGCTGAGAGGGAACGTATTTTCGAACGCTTCTACCGACCGGCGGGTCAGCAGACACATGGCAGCGGGCTAGGTCTTGCCATCGTCAGTGAGGTGGCAAAGTTACACAAGGCAGACATCAAAGTTTCACAGCCTGCAAATGGCCATGGTTCGATATTTGAGATTTCATTCAATGTGATAGCACCTGATGTTTGAACTTTCTCCTTCATAATTGCGATCATTGGGTCGAAGACTGAAAAAAGCCTTCATATGATGCATAGAACAAGCGTTACGTTTATAGCGTAGTCGGTTGTTATTGAATAAGGTAAAAAAGCATCCACAGACATAAAATAGAATTCCATATTTAAAGGGCAGGCAGCATGTGATTGTTGCCACTTTCATATGCGTATGGATTTGAACCTGTACTCATAGGCTATCTAAAATAGAGTGCGCGGGTGAATAACGTTTCGGAACAAAAACAAATCCAACAACTCTTTACCTTGCTTGCAACATGCATGCTGCGTGAGCGTCGCGCTTTATCCAAGCGCTTGCACGGTCTATTGCATCGTTTAAAGCAAGGAAAACCTATTGATAAAGCCTTGCTGGATATCCAGCAGAGCATTCAACGTTCATCTGCGCAATATTTGCGGCGTAAAGAGCGTGTTCCCAAGTTAACATATCCAGAAGAGTTGCCAGTCTCTGCGAAGCGGCAAGAAATTTCACAGGCCATTCAAGATCATCAGGTGGTGATTGTGGCGGGAGAGACGGGTTCGGGCAAAACCACACAGATTCCGAAAATTTGTCTGGAACTTGGGCGCGGCATAGCCGGCTTAATTGGCCATACTCAACCACGTAGAATTGCGGCAAGAAGTGTTGCGACGCGTATTGCCCAAGAGCTTAAAAGTAAAGTCGGTGAGCATGTGGGCTATAAGGTACGCTTTTCCGATCACAGCAAAAAAGATGGCTATATCAAGTTGATGACCGACGGTATTTTGTTGGCAGAGGTTCAGGGCGATGCCCGGCTTGAACAATACGATACGATTATCATTGATGAGGCGCATGAGCGTAGTCTAAATATTGATTTTCTTTTGGGCTATTTGAAGCAGCTCTTGCCTAGGCGCCCCGACTTGAAGGTGATTGTAACCTCGGCAACCATCAATACAGCTCATTTTTCCAAATTTTTCAATGATGCCCCTGTGGTTGAAGTGTCAGGGCGCAGCTACCCTGTAGACATCGTTTATCATCCGGTTGCCGGCGATGAAGATGAACTGGACAACAATTTGCCACAGGCGATTGTCGCAGCGGTAGACGAAGTTGAATACATGGATGCACTAGGTGATGTGTTGGTATTTTTGCCCGGTGAGCGAGAAATTCGCGAAGCCAGCCATGCACTTGAACAGCATGCCATGAAGGATACTGAGGTTATCCCATTATTCTCACGGCTTTCCGCAGCTGAGCAAGATCGCGTTTTCCAAAGCCATCGAGGTCGGCGTATTGTCTTGGCAACCAATGTTGCAGAAACATCGCTTACTGTACCCGGTATCCGCTTTGTGATTGATACGGGGCTGGCAAGAGTTTCGCGTTATAGCGCGCGAACCAAGGTGCAACGTCTGCCCATTGAACCAATCTCGCAAGCCAGTGCGAACCAGCGGTCGGGACGTTGCGGGCGTGTGGCAGCAGGTGTGTGCATTCGTTTGTATGATGAGCATGGGTTTTCTCAGCGTAGCGAGCAAACCGACCCTGAAATTCTGCGTACCAACCTTGCCAGTGTGATCCTGCAAATGGCGAGTTTGGGCTTGGGCGATGTAGCGAAGTTTCCATTTATGAATCCGCCCGAATCAAGGTCAGTTTCGGATGGTTATCGTTTGTTACACGAGCTGCAAGCGGTGGATGATTCACGAAAATTAACGCCTATTGGGCGAAAATTGGTGCGTTTGCCTGTTGATCCACGTTTAGGCCGTATGTTGTTGCAGGCGAATCAAGAACGATCTTTGCATGAAATATTGATTATTACCGCAGCATTATCGGTGCAAGATCCACGCTCGCGGCCGATGGATGCGCAACAAAAGTCTGATGAAAAACATCGGGTTTTTAGTGATGAAACATCCGATTTTATGAGTTGGTTAAAGCTGTGGGATTGGTACCATGAACAAGCCAAGCATCTGTCAAAGAATCAGTTGCGGAAAGTGTGTCAAAAGCATTTTTTATCCTATGTTCGGCTGCGTGAATGGCATGATTTACATGGTCAGCTACTAGGCATTGTTCGCGAGTTGGATATGACACCCAATAAACAACCTGCAACACCCGATGATGTGCATCGGGCATTATTGGCAGGCTTGCTTGGGCATATTGCCGTACAAGATGAAGGCAAGAGCTATCTTGGCGCACGCAATTTGAAATTATCGCTGTTTCCAGGCTCTGGTTTGTACAAAAAACCACCAAAATGGCTGATGGCAGCCGATTTGGTCGAAACAAGTAAGCTCTATGCGCGCACCTTGGCAGGGATTGATCCAACGTGGCTGGAAGGGCTCGCCCCGCACTTAATCAAACGAGAGTATTCAGAACCACATTGGTCATCCAAACGGGTGCAAGTATTGGCATATGAGCGGGTGAATCTGTATGGATTATCGGTCGTGGCGAAGCGAATTGTGAACTACGGGTCGATTGATGCGGTGCTATCCCGCGAGTTATTTATTCGCCATGCTTTGGTGCTTGGGGAATATCGAACGCACGGCAAATATGCCCAGCATAATAAGAGCCTTATCCATGAATTAGAAAAACTCGAAGCCAAATCACGGCGACGCGATGTCTTGGCAGAAGAGCAGGTGATTTTTGAGTTCTTTGACGCCCTGATTCCCGAGCATGTGTGTAGCGGAAAACTTTTCGAGCAATGGCGCAAGCAGGAAGAAAATAAAACACCCAAGTTATTGTATTTAAGTAAAAATATATTGTTGGCAAATTCAGATGCAGGCATTGCAGTCTCAGATTTTCCCGATGGGATTCAAGTTGGCGCACAACGTTTGCGTTATGAATATCATTTTGATCCATCCCATCATGCCGATGGTATTACTTTGCTGGTGCCGCAAGCCATGCTTGGCGCATTGCAGTCAGCAGCATTTGAATGGCTGGTGCCGGGCATGTTACAAGAGAAATTAACGTTGTTGATTAAAGGGTTGCCGAAGGTCTTGCGACGTAGCTTTGTGCCTGCGCCACAGTTTGCAGAAGCTGCGATATCTGCCATGGATTTAGGAAAGGGAGCCTTGTTACCTGCCTTTTCCAAAGAGCTTGAGCGCATGACAGGTGTCCATGTGGCGTTGGAGCAATGGGCATTGGATAAGCTGCCGAAGCATTTGTTGATGAATTTTCGCATCTTGGATCAGCGTAAGAAAAAAATCACTGAAAGTGATGATTTGTGCCAGTTGCAACGTGACTTCTCTAAGCCTGTTTCACAAGCTGTTACACAGCACCCCTTAGAGAGAAAGCTTATCAAGGCGTGGGATTTTGATGAGCTTCCCGACGTTGTGATGCAACAATCGCAAGGTTTAAATTTGCAGCTATATCCTGCGCTTGTTGATGCGTCGGATAGCGTATCGATTGCCATGTTTGATAGCCGAGATAAAGCCGATAGAGAGATGCTGAAAGGGGTACGCCGTCTATGCATGCTGGCGATGTATCAGCAGGTCAAAATGCTTGATCAGCAGATGAAGAAAATGAAATCGATGATGATGTTGGCGGCATTAATGGGCGAGTCTGAAACATTGCGCAAACACGTGATAGAAAAAGCCTTTGAAGCAGTGTTTCCGCTGGATGTTATGCCGCGCAATAAAGAAGCCTTTGAGCAATGTTTGACAAAGGGTAGGGCAGGCTTGATTCAGGAAGGGCAGCGAATGATCAAATCGGTGGATGAGGCACTGCAAGCGCATGCAAGGCTCACGGCTGCGATCAATGCCAGTGTCGCACCGCAAAAGGCTGCCATGCTAGAAGATGTGCGGAAACAATGTGACGGATTGATTTATGATGGTTTTGTAGCAGAGACGCCTCTGCCATGGCTAAGGCATGTACCACGTTTTCTTGATGCAGCTGCTATTCGTGTTGAAAAATCAGCCCGTGATTTGCAAAAAGATAAGCAAATCGCGGAGCAGGTGGATATTTTTTGGCAGCAGTATCAAAAGCGCAGGCAACTTTTACAGGGCAAGCATACCGTTGATCATGACTTGGATGAGTTTCGTTGGATGATTGAAGAGTTGCGGGTATCGCTCTTTGCACAGGAATTAAAAACCAGTATGCCGATTTCAGTAAAACGTTTGGAAAAACGCTGGCAGGGATTGCGTTAACCATGAGTGTCCGTGTTGATAAGTGGCTGTGGGCAGCGCGATTCTTCAAAACGCGAGGTTTGGCAAGTGAGTCTGTAAAAGCAGGGCATATTGAGCTTAATGGTGTGCGGAGCAAGCCAGCGAAAGTGGTGAAAGTAGGCGATGTATTGCAGGTCAAACGTGGCATGGATATTTATGTGATTACGGTGCTTGGTTTGGCAGAGAAGCGCGGTTCGGCAAGCATTGCCCAAGGCTTATATCAAGAAAGTGATGCAAGCATACAAGCCCGTGAAAAACTCAACGAACAACGCAAGCTATTGGCAGCTTCTGCGCCTGCCCCAGAGAAGCGACCTGATAAAAAAGCACGCCGCCAAATCATTCGTTTTCAACGAAAAGAATGAAATAACAGGTTAATTTCATTGAATGTTTGAATAATTGGTTAGCCCGATGTGAGTTCGAAACACTTGATTCCAATAATAATAACCCTACTATTCGTATTATTATTCTTAGACAGCCAACAAGCCTTGCTCGCTATATTTTTATTTTGATTGCTATCGCAGTTAGCGCTGAGTATGTGATTATGCAAATATTTCATTTAAGTGGTTTTGAAGGCTCTTTCTCCCCTACGATTGAATCTGTTGTGGATGCATTATTATTGGTGCTGTTAAGTGCAGCTCCAGTTTATATTTGGGTTATCAGACCTATCGCAGGTATTACAAAAGACTATCAGGAAGAACTAGAGCGGCTTGCGACGGCATTACAAGATGCTGGCTGTGCTGTAATGATTGTTGATGCATCTCGAACTATTACTTACGTCAACCAATCGTTTACTGATGTGACAGGGTATGCGCCGCATGAAGTTCTTGGTAAGAACCCTCGGATACTTCAATCGGGGAGGCAAAGTAAGGCTTTTTATCAAATGATGTGGCTTGCCATTAATGAGCGAGGAGTGTGGGAAGGCGAAATTTGGAATAAGCGCAAGAATGGTGAAATATTTCCTGAGCTATTGCATATAAAATCAGTGAAGGGTGTGGGTGGTAAAGTTAGTTATTATGTGGCTATTTTTTCAGATGCGACTGAAATGAAAGCCCGTGAGCTAAAGGCTCGGCAAAGTCAGAAAATGGAAGCCATTGGCACGCTTGTAGGGGGAGTAGCTCATAATTTCAATAATCAATTGGCAGGGATTCTTGGAACCGTATACCTTGCCCAGCAACACTCAAACGATTCAAAAGTATTAGGCTACCTTCAAACTATAAAAGGGTGCTCTGAAGATGCGGCGAGCATTGTGAGACAGTTGCTTACATTTGCACACGAGAACCGCAGCGAAAAAAAGAACATGCCAGTTATTTATTTGCTCCAAGATGCAGTAAAAACAGCGAGGTTAGGAATACCTGAGGATATTGACCTCGAGGCAGATTTTATAAACGAGAGCTTAATGATCTATTGTGATCCGGTTGAAATTCAACAGGTGGTGATTAATTTAATCAATAATGCCCGTGATGCTGTAGCGTTATCGGAGTCTAAAAAGATTTCAGTAAGCGTTGGTGTTGAGGCATGGAAAGACTGCCCACGTCATGGTGCTTGCGCAGTATGTAGTACAGAAGTTGTACACATTGTTGTAGAAGATAGCGGTGCTGGTATTGGGAAATCTGATCTTGAATATATTTTTGATCCTTTTTTTTACTACGAAAGGTGTAGGTAAGGGGACTGGCTTAGGGCTTTCCACGGTAAAGGCGACGATTGAAGAGCATGGCGGCATCATCAATGTAAGTAGCAGCGAAGGGCATGGAAGTAAGTTTGAAATATGTCTCCCGCTCACCAGTCAATCCCAGCACGAAGAAGTGGCGAAATTAGATGCAGTTAAAAGCAAGAGTGAAACTACGATCTTGATTATTGATGACGAAGAGATTGTGCGTAAAACCTTGGAGCAGTCTATTTTAAGCTTGGGTTATAATGCGATCACAGCCAGTGATGGAGAGAAAGGTCTTCAAGCATATCGTGACCATATGGATGAGGTCGAGCTTGTTATTACTGATGTGGTGATGCCTATCATGGATGGCCGTGTAGCCGTTGAACACATGCGAAAAATAAAACCTGAATTGCGGGTGGTTTTTATCACAGGCTATGACAATACTGAAATTTCTAAGTTGAAGTCAGAAAAGACTTCAACGATAGCGAAGCCATTTAGCATTGAGGGTTTGAGTCATGTCATTCATGAAACGCTTGAGTCTAAATAGGTTTTTTTTTACTTTGAGGGCTGTTTTTTTTTCAGCGCTGCAAACTGCTCATTTTTATAAATGAGCATTTAATTTTGAATAAACAGCCTTATTACGGTCTTTTTTCTATAGATAACTGTAAATAATGTACCTTTTTAATAAAATAATATAAAAATATCAAGTATTTCAAATTTACCCTAATTTAAAGAGCAATGACCCCAACATTTAGAAAAGCCCGAAATAAGGCAGCCTCGACAGTTCAGATTGACATCCTAGGTAGTTTGGTTTTAACTGCTTCCTCAAAGGAAGGGGGATAATCAAGTCTAGTTTCCTTCCTGCAAAAGGGCTCTGACCCGAATGGCACTAAGTTAAGATATTTTTCAGAGTATAATTAGGTGTGATTCCGTGTTTTAAATGTTAGTTTTTAACATGCAATTCACCCCACTTTACCTTCCTGGATTACAACTT